>Ga0070741_10001728_pt1 | contig 63439 bp, 57 predicted proteins | sample Coa_R1_4_FD_66440 | JGI IMG/M metagenome (GOLD analysis project Ga0070741, IMG submission 66440) | Surface soil microbial communities from Centralia Pennsylvania, which are recovering from an underground coalmine fire - Coalmine... | ecosystem: Environmental > Terrestrial > Soil > Unclassified ...
CGTGCAGAGCAGGCCGAGCGTCACGCCGATCCACTGAACCGGCTGGGGCCAGAACCCGGCCACGACGTGCAGGGCGAGACGCACGAGCCGGATCGGCGAGTAGCGCGAGCCCGACGCGGCGGGCGCGTGCGAGACATCGACCTCCTCGACCGACACGCCGGTCGAGAGGACGAGCGCCTTCGTGAACTTCTGACGGCCGATCGCGCCGAGCATCGGCTCGATCGCGCCGCGCCGGTAGCCGTTGAACGCGCAGCCGAAGTCGGAGATCCGCACGCCCGTGAAGCGGCGCAGGAGCCCGTTGATCACGCGGCTCGGCAGCGTGCGGCCCGGCGAGTCGCGGCGGGCGATGCGCCGGCCCGAGGCGACGTCCGCGCGTTCGAGCGCCGCGAGCAGCTTCGGAATGTCCTCCGGCTCGTTCTGCAGGTCGCCGTCCATCGTCACGATGCGCGCGCCGCGGGCGCGCGCGAGCCCGGCGTGCATCGCCGGGTGCTGGCCGAAGTTCCGCTTGAAGCGGACGACGCGCACGTGCGGGTCCTGCTCGTGCAGCATGCGCAGACGCGCGAACGTCCCGTCGGTCGAGCCGTCGTCGACGTAGATCGCCTCCCAGTCGCCGCCGTCGAGCGTCGCCGCGAGGCGGCGATGCAGCTCGTCGACCGACTGCTCCTCGTTCAGCACGGTGACCACAATCGATACGTCCATCTCACAAGACCCTAACTCCCGTTTCCTAGGGTCGGGCGCGTGCAGGCGGGCGACTTCGTGCTGCTGCGGTCGAGCTACCAGGACGTCGTGCGCTGGTGCTGGCCGCACCACTACGTCGGCGACTGGGACGGCCGCCACGGCATCTACTGCCAGCCGGGGTCGCAGGGCAAGCGGATGAAGCACGAGCTCGGCTCGAGCTACCTCGACCGCTGGGTCACCGATCTGCCTGCGTTCAGCCGTTCCTGGCAGCACACGCACGTGCTGCGCTTCATGCGCGAAGGCGACGAGCACACGATCGAGCTCTTCTGGGACAAGGACTGGGACTTCAGTGGCTGGTACGTGAACCTGCAGGCGCCGCTCGTCGTCAACGGCGACCGCTTCGACACGACCGACTGGGCGCTCGACATCACGGTCGACCCGGACGGGACGTGGAAGTGGAAGGACGAGGACGACTTCGCATACGCACAGGAGCTCGGTGTCTTCGACGCGAAGCAGGCCGCTGCGATCCGTGCCGAAGGAGAGCGCGTCGTCGCGGCGCAGCCGTGGCCGACCGGCTGGGAGGACTGGCGTCCGCCCGAGTCGTGGGGACCGCTCGGCCTGCCACGTGACTGGCATGTGGTGTGATGCAGCGCGGTGTCCGAAACGCTTCGCACCGAGCGCCTGACGCTGGTCCCGCTCGACAACACGTTCGCCGGCGTCCACGACGCCGCCGAGTGCAGCGCTGCCGAACGCCACTGGCGTGAGCACGGCTTCGGCAACTGGGCGGTGCTCGACGAGACGGGCACGTTCGTCGGCGCTGCCGAGGTGCACTTCGCCTATCCCGGCGTGACCGGCATCGCGGTCGGCGAGGTCGAGGTCGGCTGGACGATCGGCGAGGTCGTGCGTAACCGAGGCCTCGCCACCGAGGCGATGCGCGCTGCGATCGCAGACGCGTGGACGCGCACCGGCGCCGATCACCTCGTCGCCTACATCAGCCCCGGCAATGCGCCGTCACACCGCGTCGCACAGAAGCTCGGCTTCACCGTGCGGGCCCAGGGGCGCACGCGCGCCGGCGACCCGATGACGGTGTACGAGCTGCACGCCCCGTAAGGCCTGGCGCTTGTCGGCGGCGTCGCGCAGACGTCGTCCCTGTGCGTGGCGCGGAGATCGACTAGAACGCGCCGGCGTAGCCGTTCAGCGCCGGCTGACCGCCGAGGTGCGCGTAGAGCACACGCGAGCCGGGCTCGATCCGGCCGCTCGAGACGAGGTCGATCAGCGCGGCCATCGACTTCCCCTCGTACACCGGGTCGGTGAGCATCCCCTCGAGCCGCGCGCACAGCCTGATCGCGTCGAGCGTCTTCTCGTCCGGAATGCCGTACGTGCCGGCGTGCCACTCGTCGAGGAGCACGATCTCGTCGTCGCGCAGGTCGCGGCCGAGCCCGATCGCCTCGGCGGTTCGCCGTGCGATACGCGCGATCTGCTCCCACGTCTGCTGGACCGTCGCGGAGCCGTCGATGCCGAGCACGCGCCGCTCGCGCTCCTGGCCCGCGAAGCCGGCGATCATCCCCGCCTGCGTCGAGCCGGTGACCGAGCACACGACGATCGTGTCGAAGAAGACGCCGAGCTCGCGCTCCTGCTGCTCGACCTCGTACGCCCAGCGCGCGAAGCCGTGACCGCCGAGCGGATGATCCGACGCTCCGGCCGGGATCGGATACGGCTTGCCGCCGCGCGCCTCGACGTCGGCGAGCGCCTGCTCCCAGCTCGGCCGGAAGCCGATGTCGAAGCCGGCCGCGTCGAGCCGCACCTCGGCGCCCATGATCCGCGACAGCAGGATGTTCCCCACCTTGTCGTAGACGACGTCCGGCCACTCGACCCAGTGCTCCTGGACGAGCACGCAGTGGAGGCCGAGATGCGCGGCGACCGCGGCGACCTGGCGTGTGTGGTTCGACTGCACACCCCCGATCGACACGAGCGTGTCGCACCCCTGCGCAAGCGCGTCGGCGGCGAGGTACTCGAGCTTGCGCACCTTGTTGCCGCCGTAGGCGAGCCCGGAGTTGCAGTCCTCGCGCTTCGCCCACAGCTCGACATCGCCCCCGAGGTGCTCCTCCAGGCGGCGAAGGCGGTGAACCGGCGAGGGCCCGAAGAGCAGCTCGACACGGTTGAAGTCGTCGAGACCCATGCCGCCACGATAGTAGAGTGCCGGCGCCGATCGGCGGTGCAAGGCCTCGCCGAACGTCCAGGGGCGACCTCGCTACGGGACCGCGACACTTCGTGGATGAGCTGGACGGCCCTCTCGGGACCGCTTGTCTTCTGTGGCGCCCTTCTCGTCGCAGCGGCAACGAGTCACCGCACGGCGGCGCGCCAGAGCGTCGTCGACGCGGCGGTCTTCCTCGTCTTCACCGCAGGCGGCATCGCCGCGCTCGGGTTCGCGCTGCTGTTGCTGATGCTTCGGTTCGGGTTGTAGACAGCCGCTAGTTGTTCGCGAAGGCCGGGTCGGTCAACTGGGTCGCGAAGTCCGTCAGCGTCGTGTCGACGTGCACCTCGAACCGGTAGTGGCGGTCGAAGCCCGACAGCGAGCCGACGGTCCCGCTCGCGAGCCCGTAGGTGATCGGATCGGTCTGCGTGAAGACGACGGGGAAGAGGCCGGCGAAGTACGACGGCATCCACGATTCGAGGGTGTCGCTCGGGTCGTTGTAGAAGTTCGTCCACTGTCCACAGGCGTTCCACGGGCAGGCCCAGGCCGTCAGGTTGGCGCTCGGCACTTCCTGCTTCAGCTCGGCCATGCCGGCTGTCACCTCCGAGCTCACCTGCGCCTCGAACTGCGCGGGCGTCTCGAGTGCGGTCGTCGTCGTGCCGCCGGTCGTGGTCGTGATCGTGGCGAGGCAGTTGTAGAAGGCGAAGCAGTCAGGGGTGTAGCTCTCCACCTGGCCGCCGCCGAGGTCGATCGTCGTTCCGGGGTCGCTGAAGTCGCCGTGGCCGTACAGGCCCCCGTGGAAGGCGATCTCCCAGCGCCCGGTGGCTGCGAGCGCATTGATCTGCGCCCACGACATGTCCCCGACGGGGTCGTCCTGCCCCGGCGTCGTGTTGTCGGCGAAGCCGGTCACCACGAACAGGACGGCGGTGAAGCCGTACTTCTGGAGCAGGGGATCCCACGCGAGCTCGTCGGTCAGGCCGTCGTCGATCGTGATCAGCACGGGCTTCGTGATCCCGGCGGGCAGGTTGCCCGTCGAGAGCCACGTCTCGTACTGGTCGAGCGTGACGGACTGATAGCCGTTCGCCTGGAGATAGGCGAGCTGCGCGTCGGCCTCTGCGGGGGTCTGGTCGTATTCGTCCGGGTTCTCGTCCAGCGGCCCGGTGATGCCGTGGTAGTTCAGCACCGGCAGATAGGTGATCGCGCCGGTCTTGATCGAGAGCGGCGTGGCGGTGCTGACGTTGCCGGCGTTGTCGGTCACGACCGCGGAGACCGAGTGAAGGCCGGCCGGCAGGGTCGAGGTGTCGAGCGTCATCGAGTAGAGGAACTGCTGCCCGGAGTCGGGCGCGGTGACGGCGGGGCCGGTCGGCACGCCGTCGACCGTGAACTGGACGGACTGGACGCCGTTCGCGTCGGAGGCGTGCACCTGGAGCTGCGTCGGGCCGTCGACGCGCGCATACGTGAAGCTCGGAGTCGGCGCCGGCAGATACATCGTCGCCTCGGGCGCGGTGTTGTCGACCGTCTCGTGGATGGTCGGCGAGACGACGGTGGTGCCGGCCGAGTCGGTGACCTGCACGGCCAGGGCGTGCAGCCCGTCCGGGACCCCGGTCGTGAGCCAGGCGATCGACGTGCCGGTCGTGGCCGACCCGGAGGCGCTGCCGTCGACGAGGAGCTGGATCGAGTAGGGCCCGACGCCGCCGGTCACGGCCGCGCTCACCGTGGTCGTTCCCGTCGCGAAGTGCAGGTCGGGTGGGGCGGTGATCGCTGCAGCCAGGGGCTCGATCCCGACGTTGAAGGACACGGGAGCCGAGGTCGCGACGTTGCCTGCGTTGTCCGTCACGACGGCGGTCAGGACGTGCGCGCCGTCGGCGAACGAGCCGAGCGGCAGCGACTCCGAGTAGACGAATGTCTGCGGCGCATCGGGCGCCGTGAGGGCGGTGCCGACAGGCGTGCCGTCGATGTCGTACTGGACGCTTGCGACACCGAACGTGTCCGAGGCCTGCGTGCTCGCCTGCAGCGCGCCGCTCGCGAAGCTGCCCGCGACCGGCGTCACGATCGCAGCCGACGGCGGCGTCCGGTCGATCACCACTTGCACCGGGGCCGACACGGCCTGCTCCGCCGCGGCGTCCGTGACGTCGGCCGTGAGGATGTGCGAGCCCTCGGCAACCTGCGTCGTATCCCACGAGAACGTGTAGTTCGAGCCTGAAACCGCGGGGACGAGGCTGGTTGCGACGCCGTCGACGAGCAAGGTGACCGTGTAGGGCGCCGTGCCACCCGAGGCGGTGGCGACGATCGCCGCCGTCCCGGCCGCGAAGGTGTCGTTCGGCGGCTGCGAGATCGCCACCGCGGGCGCGTTGGCGGTGGTCGTGGTCGTCGTCGTCGTGGTGGTCGTCGTGTCGGTCGTGGTCGTCGTGTCGGTCGTGGTCGTCGTGTCGGTCGTGGTCGACGTCGTGTCGGTCGTGGTCGTCGGCGGTGGTGAGGGCGGGTTCCCGGCCGGCGTGGGCGGCGGCCCGGCCGGCGCAGTCGTCACCGGAGGTGGCGCGGACGCGGCGACCGCGGTCGTCGTCGGCGCAGCCGGCGTCGACGTCGTTGTCGTTGTCGCCGGCGCGATCGAGACGCGCGCGACCGGACAGCGAGCGAAGGACGGCCGAACGCTGCCGGCGCGGAGGCTCGCCGCAGCCATCGCCGGGGGCAACGCGATGGGATGCCAGACGCCCGCGTCCTGACGGCAGAGGATCACGCGGTTCGCGCCGGGGCACGCGTTGCCGATCATCGGAGCGTCGGCCCGAACGACGAGCTTCGTGCCGACCCGGATCAGGTGCCAGTGGCCGCTCGTCTTGCGGCAGAGGCGGATCGTCGCACCCTTCGAGCCTCCGCCGCTCGTACCGGGGAGTGCGAGAGACGAAGCGACTCCGGCGGCGAGCACCGCCATGACGAGCACGAGCACGACGGCCGGACGAAGGAGCAGTCGAAGCGTACGGCGCTTCCGGCCAGGTGACGTTGGCTCGCCGCCACCCGTTGTGACCGTCTTCGGGTTGCGCGCGCTCCACTGGTCGACCACTCCACCATGGTCACGTCACGACGCGCTCGCAGGGCCCGGTGTTAGTGGAGCCTCTCCTGGCCGATGGTCGCGGTCCGAGAGAGAAGTGGAACAGGCCACCCGCCGCGGACGCGGATGGCCTGCTTCGCGCGCGTGAACCGCCGGCGAGAGCGCCCGGCTGCCCGTTCGCGCGCGGGCGCGCACCAGCTAGCCATGAACGAGAGCGCAAAGCGGCGCCTGGTCGATGGTCGCGGTGAACTGCGGAGACGGATACGTCGCGTCGATGCGAATGAACGCCGCGCCGAGCGCACGGCTCCGCGCGGCTACCGCCGAGCTCGTCGCACCGACCGCCAGGCTCTTGTGCAAGAGAACGGCGCGTCGGCCATCGACGTAGCTGCGGAACGCGGCCGCACTCGCATGCAGCGACGACGCGATCTGGGCGCCCTGAGGGATCTCCGGGAGCGGCTTCGCGGTCGCCGTGCCGACGCGGGCGGCATCTGCATCGGCGCGGGCGAGCAGGTTCGCGAGACCGCCGTGCGAAGGCGACACATCGAGCTTCGCCTGGCCGGCGAGCGCGTCGAACTCGAGGAGCTTGATCGAGCCGCAGGTTGCGTTCATCCAGACGATCGGCCCGCCGCCCGGCACGGACGACGCCGACGAAGCCGAGCCTCCGACCGCGAGCGCGACGCCGGCGACGAACGCGCAGATCAAGAGCCGCGCCGGCATCAGTTGTTGGCGAATCCGGGGTCGGTGAGGGATGCCGCGAACTGGGCGATCGTCGTATCGGTATGCACCTCGAAGCGGTAGTGGCGATTGAATCCGTTCAGCGCGCCGACGGTTCCGCTCGCGAGCCCGTAGGTGATCGGATCGGTCTGCGTGAACACGATCGGGAACTTCGAGGCGAAGTACTGGGGCATCCACGACTGGACCGTTCCGCTCGCGTCGTCGTAGAAGTTCGTCCACTGCCCACACGCGTTCCACGGGCACGCCCACGAGACCAGGCTGGCCGTCGGCACCTTCGACTTCAGCTCGGTCAACCCGGCGGTCACCTCGGCCGTCACCTGAGACTCGAACTGGGCCGGCGTCTCGGGCGCCGTCGTGACGGTCGTCTTCTTCTTCAGACCCGTCCCCGTGGTCGTCGTCGTCGTGATCGTGCCGAGGCAGTTGTAGTAGGCGAAGCAGGTCGGGCTGAAGCTCTCGACCTGGCCGGAGCCGAGGCTGATCGTGTTGGTGGCCTCACTGAAGTCGCCGTGACCGTACTCGCCTGCGTGGAACGCGATCTCCCAGCGGCCGTTCTTGGCATACGCCTCGATCTGCGTCCACGACAGGTTGCCGGTCGGGTCGTTCGCGCCCGGAGTCGTGTTGTCCGCGAAGCCGGTGACGACGAACAGAACCGCCTTCATGCCGTACTTCTGGAGCAGCGCGTCCCACGCTTCCTCGTCGGTCAGCCCGTCGTCGACGGTGATCAGGACCGGCTTCGTGATCCCGGCCGGCAGCGCACCGGTCGTGAGCCAGGTCTGGTACTGCTCGACCGTCGTCGACTGGTAGCCGTTCGCCTTCAGGTACGCGAGCTCCGCGTCGGCCTGGGCCGGCGACTCGTCGTAGATGTCCGGCGCCTCGTCGAGCGGCCCGGTGATCCCGTGGTAGTTGAGGACCGGCCAGTAGACGATCGGCCCGCTCTTGATCGACAAGGGCGCTGCGGTCGTGACGTTGCCGGCGTTGTCGGTGACGATCGCGGTGACGGAGTGGAGCCCCGCCGCGAGCGTGGAAGCGTCCAGCGTCGTCGAGTAGAGGTAGCTGCCCGCGGTATCGGGCGCGAGGATCGGCGCGCCGAACGCCTTGCCGTCGACGGTGAACTGGACGGACTTGACTCCGAACGCGTCGGACGCGTGGACCTGAAGCTGCGTCGGGCCGTTCGACCGCAGGTACGCGTACCCCGGCGTCGACGCCGGCAGGTACATGATCGCCTCGGGGCCCGTGTTGTCGACGGTGACCGTGACAGCCGTCGAGTAGCTCGTCGCTCCGTCCGCACCGGAGACAGCGACCACGATCGAATGCGATCCGTCGGCGAGGCCGGTCGTGTTCCACTGGAACGAGAAGCTCGAGCCGGTGACGACCGCCGGGGTCGACGTGGCAACACCGTCGACGATCAGCTGCGCCGTGAACGGACCGGTCCCGCCGAGAATCGACGCGGTGACCGGCTGCGTGCCGTGGGCAAAGCCGAACGCGAGCGGGCTCGAGATCGACGCGACGCCGGGTGCGACGCCGACGTCGAACGCGACCGGTGACGAGGTCGTCGTCACGCCCGCGTTGTTCGTCGCGATATCGGTGAGCGAGTGGACGCCCGGCGCGAGCGCGGCGACGTTCAGCGTCGACGAGTAGAGGTACCCGCCGGCAGTGTCCGGCGCCGTGATGAGCGGGCCGGTGGCGACTCCGTCGATCGCGAACTGCACGCTCTGCACGCCGTAGGCGTCCGACGCATTCGCCTGCACGGCCATCGTCGTCTGGAAGTACGTGTTGGGCGACGGCGCCGTGACGTAGGTCACGGGCGGCGTGTTGTCGACGGTCTGGTGGACGATCGACGAGCTCGCCGTGCGCCCGATCGCGTCGGTGACCGTCGCCTGAAGCGTGTGCGCACCGTCGGAAAGCGTGGAGGTGTTCCAGCTGAAGGTGTACGGCGCAGTGGTGTCCGTGCTCGCCGGCGAGCCGTCGACGAGGAACGTGACGGACTCCGGCGCGGTACCCCCGGACACGCTCGCGGCCACCGGCACGGTGCCGTGCGCGAACGTCCAGTCCGCCGGCAGCGTCAAACTGACTGCCGGCGCCAGCGGCCCGATCGTGAACGAGACCGGTGCAGACGTCGTCGTGTTGCCCGCCGCGTCCGTCGCGACGTCGCTGAGTGTGTGGGCGCCGTTCGCGAGCCCGGAGACGTTCAGCGACTCGGAGTAGCTCGAGCCCGAGCCTCCGTCGGGCGCCGTCAGCGGCATGCCGCTCGGCGCGCCGTCGACGAGGAACTGGACGCTTTGGATGCCCGACGTTGCGTCGGATGCGGACGCCGACGCAGCCAGCGTTCCCTGCGCGTACGTGCCTGCGGCCGGCGCGAGGATCGACGTGGCGGGCGGGGTGTTGTCGACGGTGACCGTCTCGGAGGCGGTTGCCTGCTTCCCGCGGCCGTCGGTGATCGTCGCCGACACCGTGTGCGTGCCGTCGGTCGCCTTCGTCGTGTCCCACGTGCTCGACGCCAGAGCGACACCGTCGACGGCGAGCGAGGTCGTCGCCGGCGAGACGGCGCTCGTGCTCGTGGTCTGCACGCTTACCGCTCCGCGGACGACCGCGTTCGGCTGCGGCGCCGTGAGCGAGATCGTCGGGTAGGCCGGACCGACGTCGACCGTGATCGGGTCGGATGCCCAGCGCTGGCCGCCGCCGATCTGCGACCAGTCCGTCGCGACTGCCGTAATGGTGTGCGTGCCCTGCGCAAGCGTGCTCGTGTCGACGCTGATCGTGTAGACGAACGGCGGCGACGGGACCAGGTCGGGCACGCCGTAGTACTTGCCGTCGACCTGGAGCTGGACGCTGTAGATGCCGACGTCGCTCGACGCGTCGACCGTCACGGGCACGACTCCCGAGAGGGAGTGCGCGCCGTCGACCGGCGAGGCGATCGACACTTCGACGTCGATCGCGCTCGCCGTCGGCACGACGACGAAGACTGCGAGGACCGCAGCGACGACGACCAGCCACTTCATGCAGCCACGCTCGCCTGGGGATCGAGGCTGTTGATGACGTCGAAGAGGATGTCCGCCAGGGTGTGCGTCGGCTCCCAGCCGATCGCTTCGCGAACCTTCTCGGTGTTCGGGACGCGGTGCAGCATGTCCTCGATGCCCGAGCCGTAGACCTCGTGGAACGGCACGTTCAGGGTCGTCGAGCTGGAGCGCGTGAGCGTTCGGATCCGCTCGGCGAGGGCGACGATCGACGTCTGGTTGTTCGCGCCGACGTTGTAGATCTCGCCCGAGGTGCGATCGAGGTTGCGAACCAGATCGCTCAGCGCGCGCACGGTGTCGTACACGTGGCAGAAGCACCGCGTCTGCTCGCCGTCGCCGTAGATCTCGATCGGCTCGTCGGCCAGCGCCCGTTCGACGAATCGCGGGATGACCATGCCGTACATCCCGGTCTGGCGTGGGCCGACGGTGTTGAACAGGCGGACGATCACCGTCTCGAGACCGAACTCCTCGTGGTAGGCGAGGGCGAGGAACTCGTCCATCGCCTTCGAGTCGGCATACGCCCAGCGCTTCTGGGTCGTCGCGCCGTAGATCCGCCGCGAGGTCTCGCTGAGCGGCAGCTCCGAGCGGTGATCGCCGTACACCTCCGACGTGGAGGCGACGAGCACCGGCCGCCCGAACTTGCAGCAGGCGTCGAGCACGGTCTCAGTGCCGCCGAGGTTCACGCGTAGCGTGCGCACGGGCTGCTCGACGATCGTCTTGACGCCGACCGCCGCGGCCAGGTGGTAGACGACATCCACCTTGTTGACGAGCTCGCTGACGATCGCGGGATGAAGCACGCTGTCGACCACGAGATGGAAGTCCGGCTGGTCGACCAGGTTCGCGACGTTTTCGACGCGGCCGGTCGACAGATCGTCGAGAGCGAACACCTCGTCGCCCAGTCCGATCAGATGCTCGGCGAGATGGGAGCCGATGAAGCCCGCACCGCCCGTAATGAGTGCCCTCATGTCTGCTGCTCCTTGGTCGTCAGAACGTGGAAGAGGTCGTGTGCGCAGGCGCGGGTGCAGGTGCTGGCGCACGGGCGGGCGCGGTCGCAGGTGGCTGGGTCAGCTCGAAACGCTCCGGCGAGTCCCAGCGGCAGTGGTCGACACGCGGTCTGAAGACCGCCTTGAGAAACGCGTGGAGCATCGTCATGCGATAGACGAGGTCGAGCGCGAAGATCGCCGGCGCGAGCAGGACGAGACGCGGCCGGCGAAGCGCGATCGCGCCGACGGAGATCCACACCATCGTCGTGCCGACGTAGGCGAGCAGGAGCCACAGGGGGTTGATCCAGCTGCGCAGGAAGTACGCGACCGGGAAGAACGCGAACGGCTCCAGCATGTAGGGGATCCAGTCGACGAGCAGCGCGAGATACGCCAGGTCGAACCACGAGAAGCGAATGCCGATCGCGCTGCGCCTGTCGCGTCTGATCGGCATTCCGAGGCGATGGCCGCGAACCGACTGGAACTGCCCCCACGACCAGCGCACGGTCTGGCGGTACCAGTCGCGGAAGGTGTGCGGATCGATCGTCCAGGACTTCGCGTCGTGCACGTAGGCGACGCGCCCGAGACGGCGGCGCGCGATCTCCGCGAGCCAGAACATGTCGTCGATCGCATAGGGCGCGTCCAGCCGAACGAGCTCACCGAAGAGCGGCGCACGGAACGCGGAGTTCGCGCCGCAGATCACGTTCACGACGTGCAGCGCGTTCTGACCGCGCTTGATCGTCACCTGGTACGACCAGTACATGAACGCGCGCATGGCGATGTAGGGGTTCCAGCGACGCGCATGCGTCGTCAGGGAGTCGATGCGTCCCGACGCGACGGCGATGCGTTCGTCGGCGTCGAGCACGGCGACGAGGAGCCCGATGTAGTCGGGCGAGATCGTCGTGTCGTCGTCCAGGACGACGATGTAGTCGTACCGCTTGTCCAGCTCGTAGGCCGTCATGAGCGAACGAAGCGCTTCCGGCTTGCCGCCGCTCTCGCTGCGCTCGATCACCGTCGCTCCGGCGAGGCGCGCCTCGCGCGCAGTTCCGTCGGTCGATCCGTCCGAGACGACGTAGACGTCCGCCTGCTCGGCCGCCGACCTCGCTGTCGCGCCGATGGTCGGCTCGCCGTCCTTGCACGCAATGAGGACGGCCGTGCGATGGTGCGTGGTCATACGGATCGGGATTCCCCTTCGCGCTTCGCGTTGCCGGCGCGTCGAGTGACGCGTCGACCGATACTCGACCGAAACTAGTTCCGCCCTGGTCGACCCGATGCGTGCGCTCGGCTAGGTCCGCCCCGTGCAAACGGCTAGGCGCGGAAGCGGCGGGTTCGCCGCGTGGTCGCGGCGGCGTCCCTACGCGTCGTTGTCGCGCGGACGCCAAGCCGGAAGCTTGGCGTGCACGCGCGTCGGCCCGCCCGGACGGCTCTCGATCGCGAGCGTGCCGTCGAGCAGCGCGATGCGCTCTTTCATGGCGACCAGGCCGAGCGCACGGCCCATACGGTCCGCGCGATCGACGTCGAACCCGGACCCGTCGTCCACGACCTCCGCCTCGAGGCCGCCGTCGAGCTCGCGCACCGTGACGGTCGCGAGCTTGGCTCCGCTGTGTTGCGCGACGTTGTCGAGCGCGCCCTTGATCACACGGACCACGGTGAAGCGCTGCGAGTCGGTGAGCGACAGCTCGTCGACAGCTGGGTCGACGGACACGCGAATCGCAAACCCGGTGTAGCCGTCCGCCAGCGACTCGACGAGAACGGCGATCGGCGACTGCGACAGGGCAGTCGACTCGGCGCCGAGAACCAGGCTGCGAAGCGTCTCGCCGATCGCGAGCGTCCGAGCGACGAGGTCGTCGATGCGGGAGACGAGCTTCTCGCCGTTGGTCACGTCCTCGAGCATCGACTCGAGCTGCGACTGGAAGTGTCGAAGGTCGGCGGCCATCGCGGCGAGCGACTGCAGCGAGCCGTCGTGCAGGTCGAAGCCGAGGCGAATCAGCCGGCGACGCGTGGCCTCGCCGAGGTCGAACAGCTCTTCGACGAGTGCCGCAAGGTCAGCGTCGTCACGGTCCCGCAGAGACGCCGCGGCGTCGCGCACCCGGATCGCGAGCTCGTCCCGCCTGCGTTCTTCGGCTGATCTGCTCTCGTGTTCTGGGCTCACGGCCACCCGGCGGGGTGCATGCCCGGTCACAGCCCGAGTGTCGCACAACTCCCCGGATCGACAGCCGATCCGGCCGGCCGTCGGCGCCGGGCGCTAGCGCCCGGCGCGCACGCTCAGCGCATGGATACAGGCCGCACAGAGGCTCGTGTCGAGCGGCGAGGTGGCGAGATCGACCGCAGCTCCGCACGAAGCACACGGGACGAACGCCACCCCGGGGGCAATCCTCGGCTCGGTCCGGACCAGTCTGCGGACTGTGTCGGGATGCACGGAGCGAGCTTAGGTCCGGCTCCGGACGCCGCCGGGCCGACCCACCGGCACACGGCTCCATTCGGGGCTAGGTGACAGCCCGACCTCCGGCTAGGGAAGCCGCCCACTCGGCTGCCTAGGCTCGTCCTGAGGGTGGCACCCCGCCCAACAACTGTGTGCGAAGGGATGGTTCCATGAAGCTTTTGATTGCGGATGACCATCCACTGGTCGTCGCGGGAGTTCGCCAGGTTCTCGAGCGCGAGCCCGCATTCGAGATCGTCGGCTCGGCGTCGTCCGGCTCCGAGGTTCTGCCGCTCATCGGCCGGTTGAACCCGGACATCGTGCTGCTCGACCTTCGGATGCCGGGCATCGATGGTCTGGGCTGCCTGGACCGGATTGCGGCGCGGCATCCGAAGGTCAAGGTCGTCGTCCTCTCCATGCTCACCGACCCCGAGCAGATCCAGACGGCGTTCAAGCGCGGAGCATGCGGGTTCGTCATCAAGAGCATCGACCCGGCCGATCTCGCATCCGCGATCCGCCAGGCGATCGACGGGACCGCGTACCACGCGCTCGGACTGCCGGGCCTGAACGACAACTCCGTCGCCCGGGCCGCCGGCCTGACCGAGCGCGAGCTGACGATCATGAAGGCGGTCGCGCTCGGTCTCTCGAACCAGGCGATCGGCAAAGAGCTCTGGGTCACCGAGCAGACGGTGAAGTTCCACCTCACGAACGTGTATCGCAAGCTCGGCGTCACGAACCGCACCGAGGCCGCACGCTGGGCCTTCGCCCGCGGTCTCGCAGACGAACAGGCGCTGAAGCCGGAAGGCGCCGCCGGCAGCGATCTGGACCGCGCGCGGACGTAGCAGCAAACGCTGTACTTCCGGCCAGGTCTGGCCGCACCCCCCTCGACGTAGGCTCAGTCCGGGCTGTACCTCTGCCTTTCTTGCGGCAATCGAGAACGAAACGAGGGCAATGATGAACAGCACGGAACACCGCGCGAAGCGGCGGGTATCCGCGCACCCCGGGGACGGCGTTGCGGCACCCGGAAGCGGCGGGCGGTCATGGTGAGGCTCCTGATGGCGGACGACCACCCGGTCGTGCTTGCCGGGCTTCGCCGCAGCCTCGAGAACGACGGCGGCTTCGACGTGGTCGGGGAGGCGTACAGCGGCGCGCAGGTCCTGCCGCTCATCCATCGCACCGAGCCGGACGTCGTCCTGCTCGACATGCACATGCCCGGGATGGACGGTCTCGGATGTCTCGCCCGCATTCGGGCGACCCATCCCGAGGTCAAGGTGATCATCTGCTCGGTCGCGGTCGACCGGGAGACGATCGAGGCCGCCTTCCGGGGCGGCGCGTGCGGGTACATCGTGAAGACGGTCGAGCCTCGCGATCTCGGCGCGGCGATCCGTCAGGCGATCGACGGCACGACCTACCAGCCGGTCAACAGCGGCTCAACGGCCGCGTCGGATGTCGCGCGCGCGGCCGGCCTGACCGACCGCGAGTTCGAGATCCTGAAGCTCGTCGCGGCCGGCATGGCCAACAAGCGAATCGCACGCGACCTGTGGGTCACGGAGCAGACCGTGAAGTTCCACCTCTCGAACGTCTACCGGAAGCTCTCGGTGGCGAACCGCACCGAGGCCGCGCACTGGGCGTTCAGCCGCGGGCTCAACGAGACCCGCGAGCTGAAGGGCGTCGGCTAGCCCATCTCCGCGGCGCGGGTCGCTCCGGGCACGAGCCGGAGCGACACTGCCGGGACGAAATTCGCCGTGCAGCACTCGGCGAGCGCGTGCACGCACCCGGCGGCCGTCTCGACCGAGTCGACGTATCCGGCGGCGCCTGCCTGCAGGAGCCGGTGGATCGCGGGCCCGGACAACATCCCGCCGTAGACGAACGTCCGCGTCCCTCGCCTGTTCGCGAGCTCGATGCAGTGATCGATCTCGTCGGGAGCGCCGAAGCTGTTGCTCAGGAAGAACACGTCCGCCGGCGCCTCGACCGTGAGCCTTCGCTCGACCTGCCAGTACGACACGAGCGTCGCGGCGAGCGTGAACCGCGGGTCGCGCTCGATCGCCGCGGCGATCGCATAGCGGCGTACCGGCCCGCCTTCTCCCAAGATCACCCGGCTCGGAAGATCTCTCGGCGCTTGCGCGAGGCCGAGGCGGTTGACCATGGCCGCCGATTCTATCCGCTCTTTCCGCATAACGACACTCCGGCAGATCACAAAGGGGTTGCGCACCGGTGACGCGGTGGAGTAGGCGCGGACTAGAGGGCGATCTTGGTGGACTCGCCTGCGAGCCGGGCGAACGTCACGATGCGATGGCTGGCCGAGTACAGCGGGTGACAGGCGCTCAGGACGAGCTTCTCGAACGGCCGCTTGCGCAGGATCGACCAGTCGGTCGGCGAGACGATCTCCTGGTCGTACACGACGTAGCGGAACGTCCCGTACGGCATCTCGAGGTAGATGTTGTCGCCGGGCTTGACGTCGTTGATGTAGCGAAACGGATGCAGGAAGGTCGTTCGGTGCCCGGCGATGCCGACGACTCCGCCGGCTCCGGGAAACGCCGTGTTGACGCCGGAAGCCTGGTCGTAGTGCCCTGGTCCTTTGGCGAGATCGCTCTCGTCCGTTCCCTGCACCACGATCATCTTCAGCCCGATCTTCGGAATCACGATCCGTCCGATCGCCGAGCCGTCGTGCACCCGCCGGCGGAACGCCGAGATACGTGAGCGCACGATGCGCGCCGTCTCGAGGGCCGGGTCGGGCTGCCGCCGGGTGGAGACGGCAACGCGACCGCTCTTGACCGGCGCCGCGAACTCCAACTTGTCCTTCGCGAGCTGATGGGCAAGCTGGCGTTGCTCGTACGCCGTGTACATCGAGGTGAACGGATCGCCCCAGGTGACCGTCACCCCGACCCAGACCACGGTTGCCAGTCCGAAGACCAGTAGAGCGACGCCAAGTCTCCGGCGCACTGCTAGCTGCTTCTCTGCGCCTTCGGCCGCCACATGGTCATGACGAATCCGGCCGCGCTGATCGCGGCACCGATCAGCAGAATCGGAAGGGTTGCAAGCCCGGTGAACGGGAGGGTGCGTGTCCCCGCCGACGTGTGAATGTTGCTCATGACGCTCCTTCGCTCCTCGTTTGTTCGCTCGCGCCTTGCCGGCGCGGCGGCCGTACATCTGATTCTTCGGGCGGGCCTCGCAACCGGCCCTTGACCATCGGCTGGTCGAGCCTCGACCAGCGGCGTGTCCGGTCTCGAGCGCTCAGCACACGGCACGGGGTGGCGACGCGGCCCCGAGGGCACTCGCAACCACGCCGCCTTGTACCTCCCCCGGCTCTACACGCCGGGGACGGGTCCGACGCGAGAAGCGGTCGAATGCGGCCTTAGCGGCGTCATCGTGGTCGACGCAGCGGGGCCCGATCGTGAGCGTGCTACAGCCCTCGACTGTGCATTCGGTGACAATCATGTCCCGAATCTAGGCCGGGGCCCTCGTTGCCGGCCTGTGCCGAGGTCGAGGGCGGACGGCGCTTTGGGTTAAGGAGCTCTACGACCCGGTCGCGGCGATCGTCAGGTACGTGGAACGGAGGTCGAGCCGCTCCTGGAAGCTGAAGCCGGAGACGGCGAGGCGCTTACCCGTCGTCGCGGCGAGGATCACCCGTGCGGCGCGGTGGGCGTTGTCGTAGCGCACGCTCACGCCGGCGAGCGCCGCTCCGGCAAGTGCGGGGAACGCCGCCTCGATCCGCGCCGCCGAGACCGCGACCGGCCCCCAGTTCGCGGCAGGGCTCCGCGCATCGAAGGGATCGGGCCGGCTGATCAGGTACGGCTTGCCGCCGGCATTGGTGAGGCCTCCGTTCGAGGCGGAGAACATCGTGTCGGCGATCCGGCCGTGATAGGTGAGGACGTCGCCGGTCGTGGCGGCGGTCGCGCGTCCCGCGGCAGCGAAGTTCCGCGCGAGACCGCGGTAGTTCTGCGAGCGGTCGTCCGGATACACGTCGAACGGTGAGTGCTTCCGGAGATGCGACAGCGCGTACGACCGAGCGGCAACCGCCTGCGCTTCGAGCGCAGCCGGCTTCCAGTAGGCGGGACACTCGGCCGAGACGACACCGGTGACGTACTGCTCGAGCCCGACCTGGTCGACGGCGAGGAGCAGGCCGCCGCTGCGCGTGATGCGAACGGATCCGCCGTACGGCACGCCGCCGACGCGCAACGGCGTCGACCCCGGCGTGAGCTCGAGCGGGTAGACGACGCGATGGCCCGCGAACGTCGCGCCCGCCTGCTGAAGCCCGCGCAGCGTCCACACGTGCCCGGCCCGGTCGCGCGCCGAGAACGAGCCGCGCGAGCCGACCGTCAACGTCGTCCGCTCCGCCACGAGCACGCGGACGAGGTGCGTCGGCCGTGCGGTCAGCGACGTCCCGGGGTAGTAGAAGCCGAGGATCGCCCGGAGCGACTGCCCGGCCGTCGCGCGCTCTTCGGCGCCCCACTGCGACAGGCCGATCCCGTGCCCGAGGCCGTGCCCAACGAGGACGATCCTCTCGACCGCCGGCGGGGCAGGCTTGTCCGCAGCCGCGACAACGCACGGGCACACAAGCGCCGCCGCGGCGAACAGCGCGCCGGCGATCTTCACCGCGCGAGTATCTCCGAACGCGCGGACGGCCCTGCGCGCGTCAGCGGCTGCTCAGCGTTCCAGGACGGCGCCGCAACTCGGGCACGTCAAGCGCCGGCTCAGCTCGCCGGCACCGGTCTCGAGCCGGATCGGACTACGGCAGACCGGGCACGGGATGTACGCCCGCGTGGTTTCGTCCGCCTGTTCCCAAGCCGGCGCGGACGTGCCGGACTCGCGCAGTACCCTCGGATCTTCGGTCACGGTTTGACCCCCGAAACGTGGTTGGAGGCGTGTGTTCGCTCTCGCTCGCACCATACCTCACTAGCCTGAATCCGCAACGACCCCTCAGGACCTAGACCTTTGGCCAGGTTCGTGCGGAGCACAATGACGCCCTTGAGCGCGTTTCGCCGCACGTCCGCTCTCGCCGGTCTCGCCGTTCTTGCAGCGGGGACGGCGATTCGTGCGGGTTCCGCCCTCCCGGTGCAGCACGTCTACCCGGTTCACACCGACATCACGGCGACCGTCTTCTGGATCGGCGAGCCGGTCGGCAACGGCTCGACGGAGAACAACGCGATCTCTGCGTACGACGACCTCTGGGAGCGCCACTACGGCGGCTTCGACGACTACCGCAAGGTGCGCACGTACCCGTACTTCCCGCCGTTCACGCCGCACGAGAACCCGTTCTACCTCGACGTCCCGTACGACGACTTCTTCGACAGCGGCGACCCGAGGCCGGACCGTTCGAAGGTGCCGTGGGCCGCGGAGCTCGCGCCGCAGCTCGCCGCCGCGAGACGCGCCGGCCAGCCGTACTCCCTGATGAAGAACCGCTGGGTGAAGCTCTGGCGGACGGTCGACGGTCGCGTGCGCACGTGTTACGGGCAGGTCGAGGACGCAGGCCCCTACGTCTACGACGACACGAACTACGTGTTCTCGAAGACGAACGCGCGGCCGGCCAGCAAGCTCGCTAACAATGCGGGCATGGACGTCAGCCCGGCGTTGCGCGACTGCCTCGGGTTCTCGGGCGTGAACAACGCGGACAACAAGCTCTCGTGGCGCTTCGTCGACGCGACCGCGGTGCCGAAGGGTCCGTGGCGGCTCGTCGTCACCGCCCGCCAGGTCTTCTGGCCCTGAGACTGCGCTGCGGACGAACGGAGAGGGCCTTGCGGCCCCCTCCGTCACTGCGCTCGTGTCAGCGGGTCGCTACTGGTTGCAGGTAGCGATCCAGTCGACGGTCGTGCCGGCGGGCGCGTTCTGTGCTGCGCCGGCGCTCGAGTCGTCGAGGATGGTGAACCCGGCAGCGGTCTTCGTGATCGCCGCAAGGAACCCCCACCCACTGCTCGTCGTGAAGTCCGTGTCGCTCGTGATCGTCAGCGACACCGTGTAGCTCGCGCTGCACGTCATCGCGGACGAGAACGTCACGGTCGTCAGCCCGGTCGGTGTCCCGCTCGAGTGCAGCGTGACGCCTCCTGCCCGGAGATTCACCGGACCGGCGGGGCCGGTTGCCCCCGTCAGACCGGTCGGGCCGGTTGCACCCTGCGGGCCTGCCGGGCCGGCTGCGCCGGTCGCACCGACCGGGCCCTGCGGGCCGGTCGGGCCGGCGGGACCTGCCGGGCCGGTCGAACCGGTGGCGCCGACTGCGCCGGTTGCACCGGTCGCGCCGGTCAAGCCGGTCGGGCCGGTCGCACCCGTCAAGCCGGTCGGGCCGGTTGCGCCCTTCGGGCCGTTGGCCCCCGGATCACCCTGCGGACCGGTCGCTCCCTGAGGACCGACGGCTCCGTCGGCGCCCGGTGCACCTGCCGCACCGGTGTCACCGGTCGCGCCGGTGTCACCCTGCGGACCCTGCGGGCCCTGGAGCCCGATCGGGCCGGCAGGCCCGGCGGGGCCGGTGTCGCCCTGCGGACCCTGCGCACCGGTCGCGCCGGTGTCACCCTGCGCACCCGTTGCACCGGTGTCGCCCTGCGGGCCCTGAGCGCCGGTCGCGCCGGTTGCGCCGGTGTCACCCTGCGCACCCGTTGCACCCGTGTCGCCCTGCGGGCCCTGAGCGCCGGTCGCGCCGGTTGCGCCGGTGTCACCCTGCGCACCCGTTGCACCCGTGTCGCCCTGCGGACCCTGAGCACCCGTCGCGCCGGTGTCACCCGTTGCGCCGGTCTCACCCTGCGGACCCTGAGCACCCGTCGCGCCGGTGTCACCCGTTGCGCCGGTGTCGCCCTGGGGGCCGGCCGGGCCCTGCGGACCGATCGGGCCTGCCGGACCGGGTGGCCCGGTGTCGCCGGTTGCCCCGGTCGCTCCCGTGTCGCCGGTGGCTCCGGTCGCACCGGTCGCACCGGTCGCCCCGGTGTCGCCAGTAGCACCAGTCGCACCAGTCGCCCCGGTGTCGCCAGTAGCACCAGTTGCACCGGTCGCACCAGTCGCCCCGGTCGCACCAGTCGCCCCGGTGTCGCCCGTCGCTCCGGTTGCTCCGGCCGGGCCGGTTGCCCCGGTCTCTCCGGTTGCCCCGGTCGCTCCGGTGTCGCCGGTTGCACCAGTCGCGCCGGTGTCACCCTTCGCGCCGGTTGCGCCGGCCGGACCCGTTGCGCCGGTCGCGCCGGTCGCACCCTTCGCGCCACTCGGCCCGACAGGCCCGGCGGGCCCGACGGGACCCGCGGGCCCCGCTGGCCCTGTGGCGCCGCGCGGGCCTGCCGGCCCGACTGGACCGATCGCACCCTGGCCGGTGGACCACGTCAGCAGGCTCTCGTTCCGGGAGCAGTGCTGCTGCGCCCCGATGATCCTGATGTTTCCTTGACGGTCAACGCACGCGTTGATCGTCGCCTGGCTCCGGCCGGAGGCAGCAAGCCCCGAGCCGGCGGCGGTCGCCGCGACGGCGGCCACCGCGACCAAGGCGAGCATGAACCTGCCTGATCTCGTTTCCACTTCGCTCCTCGCGCTGTGGCTGGCCGAAGGACGCCGCCAGGTAACTGGACGCCTCCCTCGCCCCGGACACCTGTCCGAGCCTCCTGACCGTAGTAACGGCCTTGTGCGAGGAGTAACGGGCATGGTCCAGTTCCAGCCTGGACCTTCGTCTCCCGACCTCGTCAGGCGCCGACGGCCTCGAGCCAGTCGAACGACCGGCCGCAGAGAGCCGCCGCGGCGCGGGGCGCGGGGACGGAGATCACGCCGTTCGCGGGCGGATCGTGGCCGAGCACGAGGGGGCCGAGCGCCGAAGGAGGTGACGCAGCGGCTCCGGGCCGCCACCACGACCGCTCGAGCGTGAGCTCGAGGCGATGGGCGCCGCGGTCCAGGCGAATCTCCCCGAGCGGGGTCTGCTCGTCCGGCCACGCGAGCTGGCCGTTCGTCGAGGTGACGAGCCGTCCGTCGACGCGAAGCTCGAGGTGGTCGACGAACGAGCCGCCGACGCTCACGCGGTACACACCGCTGCGCGAGACGCTGAAGGTGCGGGTCAGCGTCCCGCCGGATGTGGGCCAGACGGTGCCGGGCTTCGCACCGGTCACCCACCCTGCAGGATGCGCCGCCGCGGCGAGCGACAGGATCGTGCTCCGGGCACGCGGAACGGCGAGAACGAATCCGCCGCGGCCGGCGAGCCTCGCCACCGAGCGCACGGTGCGGCACGCCGGTACCGCCGCCGGTTGAAGACCGGAGCCGAGCGCGACGTGGGCGCTGATCGGCGGGGCCGCGACCTGCCGCTCCCAGACGTCGTAGTACCGGCCGCGCCACACGAGCGCGTATGCGGACGGCGGACGGCTCGCCGCCGGGGAACGGCGCAGGACGAGCGTGCGATAGGCGAGGACGGACGACAGCTGGAATGCATCGATGTCCGCGGCCCCGCCTTTCGGCAGCAACCGGCCGTCGTCGAGCGGATCGGCGCGCGTGCGCAGCTCGGAGGCGCCTTCCGGATCGAGGTCGCGCAAGAAGTGGCGCACGCCGTACGGCTCGTATTCGGTCATCAACGCCGGCCCGTCGCCGGCGAACCTGGCGCCGATCGTCTCGAGCTCGGCGAGCCGGCCGCGTGGCGCAATCGACGCGCCGCGATAGGCAAGTGCGTTCGACCAGCCGATCCCGGCTGCGAGCACCACGAGCGCGGCGATGCCGAGGCTCCGGCTGCGGCGCTCGAGCAAGACGGCGGCACCGGCCCCGGCCAGGAGCACGAACGCCGGCGAGGCAGTCGCCATGGCCTTGGCCTCGATCCACGGGGAGGCGCGGGCGGCGAGGACGGCGACGGCCCCGACCGCCCCCAGACCGTAGACCGCAACCGCCCACGAATGCCGGCGGCATGCCGACACGAGCATGCCGCCGGCGCACACGACGATCACTCCGAGGATCGCCGAGCTGAGACCGGGGCTGGACGGCCCGAGCCGGAAGTCGCCCGTCGGCCAGACGCCGAGCACCTGGACGAGGTCGAGGCGACGCGGCAGGTTGCCCATCACGTCGGCACTGCTGAACGACGTGACATTCGCGGCCCGCAGAAACTGCGTCGCCGCCGCGAGCGACGGTGCGGCGAGCGCCAGAGCGGCCGCAGCGCCGAGCAAGTAGACACGTCGCAGTCCTTTCGCCGCGACATGCAACACGAGCGCAAGGGAGAGCGGTGCGAGCCAGATCGCGCCGCCGAGGCTGAGCGCGCCCACGAGCGCGGCGCACGCAGACGCGCACGCGATGGCGTCGACCGGGGCGGTCTCCCGCTCGAGCACGCCTCGGCTGTGCGCGGCGACGAGCGCAACGAGGGACGCGGCCACGATCTCCTTCACCCCGCCCCAGAGCACGTAGCCGAAGAGCAGCGCGGGCTGGGCGGCGAGAAACGCAACGAGGGCGCGCAGGCGTCTCCCGAGCACGATGCCGTCGAGGAGCGCGTAGAGCGCCAGCGCCAGGACACTTGCCGCAAACGCCATGTACGGCTGGTAGAGCCACGCGACGTCCTGGCGGATGAACGTGTGGCCGAGCGCGATGGGCGCGAAGCTGCCCGTCGGGTAGCCGGCGGCGAGATTGATGCGCAGCGCGGCCTCGTACGTCGAGGGAGCGAGGCCGGCGAGGCTTCTGCCATGGGTCGCGAGACGGTCGGCCATCCCCAGGAAGGTCGCGGTGTCGTCGAGCTTGATGTAGCCGGTGAACGTGGCTGCGCCGGACAGGACGACAGGCGCCCCGAAGACGGCGAACGTGCCGCCCGCACAGGTAAATGGCGCGAGGCTGGCCCTCCCCGGCCGTCGCGCCCGTCCGGCCGCACCAGCCGCGGCGAGCGCAGCAACCGCCGCAGGCGCGAAGCGCGCCGTCGACGCCGCCGAGGTCATGAGCTCCTCGACCACGACCACGACGGCGAAGCCCGTCGGAAGCACGAGCACCGGTGTCAGCGGGGAGCGGCCGAGCACCTCGACGAGCGACCCGCAGCCGAACGAGAGCACCGCGAGCAGCAGCGGAAAGGCAACCCACGCGAGAGCGAGTGCTGCCATTCGCGCTGCTTACTCAGCGAAGCGGGACGAGCAACCCGTCACGGACGATCGTCTCCGACCCGAGTGCCGCAGGATCGAAGACCTCGATCATGTACGGCAGGCCGCGGTAGGCGACGTAGACGCTCTTCGGCCGCGTCGAGTAGGTGACGGCGATCTCGTTCGCGCCGAACTCCTGGACGCGTGAGCCCTTGAGCTTCCGGGCCGCTGCGACGATCGCGTACGCCCCCTGCTTCGGATAGGTGCCGACGGTGACGTAGTCGGGCTTCGGGTCGCCGGGCTTCACCCCGTGTGGCAGGTACCGCACGTAGACGAGGCGCCCGGTCGTCACGGTGAGCTCGTACGTCATGCGGGCTTGCGGGCCGAGCCAGTAGATCGGCTGGCCGAGCGCCGCCGCAGTCGCACGGAGGCCGGCCGCGGTTGCCGCGTGCGCGTTGGTATCGCGGGACGTCGATGCACTCGCCGACGGGCTCGACCCGCCTGGACGAATGACGAAGGCCCAGACCCCGACACCGACGACGGCGGCCGCGACGAGCGCCACGACCATGGAGAGTCGCGCGTGGCGATTCGGGGCGGACAGAGGTACTGCTGCGTGTTCGGACATGTCCGCACTGTGGCCGCAACAGGGGCCAGGTCCACTAGACCTTCGGTCAGGCTTCGACTCGTCGAAAGCGCGCGCTCAGCCGGTCTCGTCCCGACTCAGCAGGTTGAGCCGGTAGGCGGCGAGCACCGCCTCGGTCCTGTTCGATACCCCGAGCTTCGGGAACGCGTTGCTCAGGTGGAACTTGACCGTCTGCTGCGAGACCCAGAGCGCCTCGGCAATGTTCTTGTTGCTGAACCCCTTCGCCACGTACTCGATGATCTGAAGCTCGCGGCGCGTGAGCGTCTGGCCGTGACGCCAGCCGGGCTCCACGCCGACGACGACGAACTCCCGGGCGACGACGACGGCGCGGAGCGCCGCCTCGAGCTCGTGCGACTCGACCGTGTTCACGATGTATCCCGCCGCGCCGTCGTCGAGTGCGGCGCGAACCATCGCGCCTTCGGAGGATGGGCCGAGCACGACGACGCCGAGGCGCGGCGCGCGTCTCTTGATCAGCTCGACCGAAGCCGGAGGCTGCGTCACCACACGATCGCCGATCAGGAGAAGCTCGGGCTCGAGCTTCTCGATCAGCGGCCCGAGCTCGTCGGGGTCGCATGTGTGACCGACGAACTCGAAGAGCGCCGAGTTTCTGATCGCCTCCCTGATCCCGAACGCCAGCAGCGGTTGCGCGACCGCGACGAAGAGACGCCTCTTACCGTGCCGCATGTGAACCGCCTTACGTTGGAACCCCGCCCGCAGTTTGTCGGCCGCCACCCGCGCGGCATGACCACCCTTCCGGGGGAGGTTTTACCGCATCATTGCGACACTTGGCTCGAAGTAACGACGCGGGTCCACGGTCCGGCGGGCGGCGCGTCGACGAAACGCCAGGCGACGTGGTCGTCGTCGCCGTCGAGCTCCTTGAAGCCCAGACAGCCGTTGAGCGCGGGCGAGACGTCCATTCCGTCCCCTTGCGTCGCGTCCCCGCTGTACTTCTTGTTCGCCGGTCGCGCGTCCGTGGTCGAGAAGACATAGGTCGCGTCGTGGTAGGCGGAGCCGGACGATGGGCCGGCATCCTCGACCTGCCCGTAACAGGTATTCCCGTTCGGGCCCGTGATCTGCACCCAGTGGTTCTTCATGTACGAGAACGTCGCGCGCGCGCAGTCCGCCGCCGGGAACTGATCCGCCCACGGAATCACCTGGCAGCGCTCGCGGAAGGCGACGGGGTCGTTCACGTCGTCGAACGGCAGATCGACGTAGAACGGGTTCTGCGCCGGATGCACGCTCGGATCGGTCGGGAAGTAGCCGTTCGCCGCCGTCCGCTTCTGCGTCGCGCAGGTGAAGCTCGAGCCCGTCCCCGAGGGGACGCCGTCGCAGCCGCCGATGGGTGCGCCGGCGCAGTCGGTCGACGGGTCGGTGCCGACGTCGGCGCCGCCCGACCAGTGGTAGGCCCACTCCGAGTCGTACGTCGAGCAGGCCTGCGAGCCGTCCGAGAGGTCCGCGTCGAAGATCTCGCCGACCCAGAACGTCGTGGCGACGATGTTCGTGTGGAGCGGCGAGCTTCCGGCGGGCGCGGCGACCGGCTGCACGGGCGCGCTCGGCGCGGGCTTCTTCGTCGAGGGCGTCTTCTTCGCGGCGCACGTGTGTCGCTTGGGCAGGCAGTGGTGCGTCGCCTTCATCGCTGCCGCACCGCCGGAAACGGCGGAGGCGATCCCGATCGCAGCCATGGCGAGGACGAGAAGAGAGGAGAAACGGCGCATGGTGCAGCTCCTTCGGCGTTCGGCGGCGTTACGCCGCAGCTGAGCCCGCACCGGCTGCTTCGTCGCCCGCCGAACGGCTCCTCCCCGGTTCGGGGAGGAGCCCAGCGGCGGCGGAACTTTAGGCCGCGCGCTCGAGCGAGGGCTCGAGCCCGACGACGTCGGCCTTCGGCCGGCGCGTGATCGCGAACGCGGCGACCGAGCCGAGCGCGACGACCGCTGCACCGATCCACACTGCGGCATTCATGCCGTTGACGTACGTCTCGGGCGTGCGGTAGCCGCCGTAGTGCGCGAACACCGACGCGAGCACCGCGACGCCGAGCACACCGCCCAGCTCGCGGATCGCGTTGTTGGCGCCCGACGCCTGGCCCTCCTGCTCCGGGCGGACCGAGCCAAGGATGACGTTCGCGATCGGCGCGAAGAACATCCCCATCCCCGCGCCCGAGATCATGAACGGCGCGACGAACGACCAGTAGCCGAGCGTCGGCGTCCCGACGGCCGCCATCCAGCCGAGCCCGATCGCCTGCAACGCGAGGCCGGTGCCGATGATGCGCGACGGCGGGATGCGGTCCGACAGTGCGCCGGCGATCGGCGCGATGATCATCGGCATCGCCGTCCACGGCAGGATGCGCAGGCCGGAGTTGAGCGGCGTCGCGTGTTGGATCGTCTGGAAGTACTGCGCGAGCAGGAAGATCGAGCCGAACATCCCGAAGCTCATCAGGAGCGACGCGGCGTTCGCGAGCGCGAACGTGCGGCCGCGGAAGAAGTGCATCGGCAGCATCGGGTGCTTCGCGCGGAACTCCCACGCGACGAACGCAGCGAGAACGACCGCGCCGGCGACGAGCGCGCCGACGATCTCCGTCGAGCCCCAGCCGAGCGAGTTCCCGCGGACGAGCGCCCACACGATTCCGAAGAGACCGCCGCTTGCGAGCACGAGGCCGGGGATGTCGATGCTGTCGTTCGGGCCTTCGCTCTCCTGCAGGCGCGTCAGCGCGAGCGGCACGAGCACGAGCCCGACCGGGACGTTCAGCCAGAAGACCCAGTGCCACGAGAGACCGTCGACGACGGCGCCGCCGACGAGCGGACCGAACGCGACGGCGAGACCGCTGATGCCGCCCCACGCGCCGAGGAACACGCCGCGGCGCTCCGCGGGGACCGCAGCTGAGAGGATCGTCAGCGTGAGCGGCGTCACGATCGCGCCGCCGACGCCCTGCACGGCACGCGCGATGTCGAGCGCGGCGATCGTCGGCGCGAGCGCGGCCGCAGCCGACGCGGCCGTGAAGAGCGCGATGCCGAGCACGAACAGCCGGCGCCGGCCGAACCGGTCGCCGAGCGCGGCGCCGGTGAGCAGCAGCACCGCGAAGGTGAGCGTGTAGGCGTTGACCGTCCACTCGAGGCCGGAGAGGCCCGCATGGAGGTCGCGGTGGATCACCGGGATCGCCGTCGTGACGACGAGGTTGTCGAGCGTGGTCATGAAGAGCGCGGTCGAGGTGATCGCGAACGTCCACCACGTGTGCGCCGGGCTAATTTTGTGAGTCATCACTTACCTCCGGGCGAAAAAAAGAGCGGGCTAGTCCTGGGGCTTGCAGCCCTCGAGCAGGCGAACTGCCCAGGGCTCGGTCGGGTTCTGGAGCTGCATGGACGCCATCACGTTCATCAGCATCCCCTTGGCGAAGAAGGCGGAGACGGTCTCCTTGTCGGCACCCGAGACGCGCTCGACGTACGCGACGAGCGCGCCGTAGCCGTCCTGGACGACCTTGCAGACCGCGGGGTCCTCGCACGCGACGTACGACTGCATCTGGAGCAGCAGGTACCTCCGGTTCGAGAGCAGCGCGTCGCCGTAGCGCTCGCCGATCGCGTGCAGGGCCTCCTCGCCGCGCAGCCCCTCGCTGACGCGCTGGAACTCCTCGAGCGTCTGGCGGAAGCACTGCGCGACGACGGCGACGAAGAGCTCCTTCTTCGTGCCGAACAGGCGGAAGACGTAGGGCTGCGAGATGCCGGCCCTGCGGGCGATGTCCTCGGTGGACGCTCCCGCGAGCCCGTGCTCCGCAAAGACGGACATGGCCGCCTCGAGGATGTCCTCGCGGCGCTCCTCCTTCGACTTCCGTTCGGTCGCTGCGACCATGCGCCGTATGTTAGTGATGACTCACTAGCTTGTCAAGCGCCTCCGCCACCCGGTCGAGCTCGGAGTCGGTGAGCCGGGTGTGGAAGGGCAGCGCGAGCGCCCGCTCGAAGACGCGCGTCGCGCCCGGGAAGGAGCCCTGGTCGCGGTAGGCGCCGAGCAGGTGGAGCGCGTAGGTGCCGATCTGGGCCTCGATCCCCTGCGCGCGGAGCTCGGCGAGGACGCGGTCGCGGTCGTCGACCTGGAGGACGTACGCCTGCCACCCGTGGACGTCGCCGTCGTCGGCGTGCGGCAGCAGCACGTCGAGGTGCGCAAGCCGCTCCGTGTAGCCGTCGGCGATGCGCGTCCGCGCGGCGAGCAGCTCGTCGAGCCGCCGCATCTGCGGGATGCCGACCGCGCAGAGAATGTCCGAGAGGCGGTAGTTGAGCCCGGCGGCCGGCATGTCGGGCGGGACGAGCGAGCGCCAGCCGTGGTTGCGCGTCGTGCGCACCTCGGCCGCGAACGCGTCGTCGCTCGTCGTGATCGCGCCGCCCTCGCCGGTCGTGACGATCTTCCGCGGGTGGAAGCTGAGACAGCCGGCGACGCCGAGCCCGCCGCACGCGCGGCCGCGGTAGCGCGCACCGAGCGCGCCGGCCGCGTCCTCGAGGAGCGGCACGTCCGGCAGCTCGTGCAGGCGCATCGGCCGGCCGAAGAGGTGCACGCCGAGCACGAGCCTCGTGCGAGCGCCGACCTCGATCTGCGCCGGGTCGATGTTCATCGTCTCGGGGTCGACATCGACGAGCACCGGCGTCAGGCCCGAGAGCGCGACGACGTTCGCGGTCGCCGGGAAGGTGTACGCGGGCACGAGCACCTCGTCGCCGGGTGCGAGCCCGAACGCCTGCACGGCGAGATGCAGCGCGGCGGTGCCCGACGTGACAACGAGCGCGTGCTCGACCTCGCACGCGCGCGCGATCTCCGCTTCGAAGGCCTCGACCTTCGGGCCCATCGTGAGCATCCCGCTCTCGAGGGCCTCGGCGACCTCCGCCAGCTCGGCGTCGCCGAGCTCCGGCCAACCTAGCCGGATACGAGCGCCTTCGCCCTGTACCACGCGATCGTCTTCTCGAGGCCTTCGTCGAGCTCGACCTTCGGCTCCCAGCCGAGCACGGTGCGCGCCTTTTCGACGTTCGGGATGCGCAGCTCGACGTCGGCGTAGTCGCGCGGCACGAACACGATCTCGCCCGCTGTGCCGGAGATGCGCTTGATGCGCTGCGCGAGATCGAAGATCGTCACCGTCCCGCGCGGGTTGCCGATGTTGAACGCCTGGCCGGGTGCGTCGGGATGCTCGAGACACGCCAGCACGCCGGCGACCATGTCGGTCACGTACGTCCAGGCGCGGATCTGCGAGCCGTCGCCGTGGATCTCGAGGTCGCGATCGGCGATCGCGCGCTCGATGAACGCGCGGATCGCGCCGCCGCCGACCTGACCGGGACCAAAGATGTTGAACGGGTGCACCGTCACGGCGGGCAGTCCGAGCTCGTCGTGGTAGGCGTGCGCCATGTGCTCGCCCGCGAGCTTCGACACGGCGTACGTCCAGCGCGCCTCGCCGACCGAGCCGATCGTCGAGACCTGCCCCTCGTGCACGTTCGCGGCGTGCGTGCCGAACACCTCGCTCGTCGAGAAGTCGACGTAGCGCTCGAGCGTCGGCAGGGTCGCGAGCGCCGCCTCGAGCGAGTTGTACGTCCCGACGACGTTCACGCGCATCACGCGCACCGGGCTCTTCAGCACCGTGTCGACGCCGGCGATCGCTGCGCAGTGCACGAAGTGCGTCGCGCCGCTCGCCGCGTCGCGCAGCGCATCCGCGTCGAGGATGTCGCCCTGGACGAGCGTGTAGTTCGGATGGTCCGCGAGCTCCGTGCCGGAGAGCACGTCGCGATGGAGGTTGTCGAAGGCGACGATCTCGTTGCGCTCGACGAGCTCCCGCGCGAGCGTCGTGCCGATGAACCCGGCACCGCCCGTGATGAAGATCCGCTTCCCCTCCAGCATCCGGCGAAGGTTAGCCTGGTCTCGTGCAGCGAGATCTCGACGAGCTCTGGCGGTTCGTCCTGCGCCGGCCGATCGAGCCGGAGGAGCTGCGCGCAAGCGAAGAACGGCTCGCAGCCGGGATGTCGTACGCCTCGCTCCTGCAAGAGCTCGCGACGTCGGCGGAGTACGAGCACATCCGCCGGCTCGAAGACAGCGTCGCGTGGGCGGCCGCACAGCGGCGCGAAGGACAGCGCCCGCGCAACCTCGAGGCGCCTCCGGGCGTCGACGAGCGCCCGATCGAGATGCCGTGGTGCCTGGCGCGCATCGTGCCCGGCGAGCGCGTGCTCGACGTCGGCTACGCGTTTGCCGAGCAGACGTACCTCGACGGCCTCGGCGAGCTCGGCAGCGTCACCGGCGTCGATCTCGTCGTGCGCGAGGTTCCGGGAGTCGCCAGCGTGCAGGCCGACCTGCGCGACCTGCCGTTCGAGGACGAGTCGTTCGACGTCGCGATCGCGATCTCGACGCTCGAGCACGTCGGCCGCGACAACACGCAGTACGGTCTCGCCGCCGAAGGAGACGACACACTCGACGCAGCGTTGCGCGAGCTGAGACGCGTCGCGGCCCGCGTGCTCGTCACCGTGCCGACCGGCGAGCGCGAGCTGCTGCCGGAGCAGTCGGTGTACGAGCCGTCGGAGTGGGTCGACCGCTTCGGCCGCGCGGGCTTCCTCGTGTACGAGGACGAGCTGTACGAGCTCACCTCCGACGGCTGGCGCTCGGTCGAGGAGCTGACCCCCGGCCTGCGCTACGGCGCGCGCGGGCCCGGCGCATCCGCCGTTCTGTGCGCGGAGCTCCACGCGCGCTCGCTGGGCGAGCGCGTGAAGCTCGCGCTACGCGACCGGCGGTACCGCGGCGACGTCCGGCGCGTCACGGGCTGACAGCGTCGCCGCCGACCAGAGGACGGCGCCGATCGTCATCCCGAGCGCGATCGCGACCCACACGCCGGCATTGCCCCACGCGTGGTAGATCGGCCCGATCAGGATGCGGCCGACGGGACTGCCGAGCCCGCTCGCCGTCAGCACGGCGGTCAGCACCTTCGCGCGCAGTGCCGCGGGCGGCCGCGTCGTGAGGAGCCCCATCGCCGGCGCCTGCACGAGCGGCAGGAAGAACGCGCATGCGACCACGGCGAAGAACGTCGCGTACCACGGGATCGGCGCGGCGATCGCCCAGAGCGGCAGCGTCGCCAGGCAGAGCGATGCCGCTGCGAGCTTGAGCGGCTGGAAGCGGTCGAGCAGCTTCATCGCCGCGAGCGACCCGAGCACCGCGCCGACGCCGAACCCCGAGAAGATCCAGCCGGCCAGGTGAGGGTTCTGGTGGTACCGGGTGAACGCGAGCAGCGGCACTCCCGTGACGATGCCGGCCGCGGCGCCGTCGAGGACGATGACCGTGAGCGTCATCGGGCCGAGAATCCGGTCGTGCGCGAGATAGCGCACGCCGGCGAGCAGTCCCTTCGAGTCCTCGTCGTGAACCACCCGACGCCCGCCGCGCACGAAGAAGAGGACGGCCGCGAACGCGAAGACGTACGTCCCGGCGTCGATGACCAACACGGCCGGCGTGTGCAGCCAGCCGATCAGCACGCCGGCGATCGCCGGACCGATGACGATCGGCAGCTGGTTCGCGCCGCCGAAGAGCGCCGACGCCTTCATCACGGCGACCTCGTCTTCGCCGAAGAGCTCGGGCACGATCGAGCGCTGCGCGGTGAGATACGGCGCGTTGAACACGCCGAGCGCGAAGACGATGACGAGCAGCTCGCCGAAGACGAGGTGACCGCTCCAGTAGAGCGCCGGGACGAGCGCGATCAACGGCGCGCGGACGGCGTCGGAGCAGAGCATCGTGAGGCGCGCGCCGAGGCGGCCGACGACGGACCCGCTCGGGATGCCGAAGAGCGCCATCGGCACGACCTCGACCGCAAGCACGAGGCTCATCCGGAGCGCCGAGCCGCTCGTGACGAGGACGAACCAGGGCAGCGCGATGAAGGTCATCGCCGAGCCGGTCGTCGAGACGACCTCGGCCGCAAGCAGGGCACTCAGCGTCCGATTCCGCATCGCCCGTAAAATAGTACGTCTGTACGTTTTTGTAAAGTTTGAGCTGTGCCGAAGGTCAGCGAAGCCCATCGCGAGGAGCGCCGCCGCCAGATCCTGGACGGCGCGCGCCGCGCCTTTGCGGAGCACGGCTACGAGGGCGCGACCGTCGACGTCCTCGAGGCGGAGATCGGACTGTCCCGCGGGGCGATCTTCAACTACTTCCCCTCGAAGCTCGAGCTCTTCGTCGCGCTCGCGGAGCACGACCAGCTGCAGCTCGCCGAGCTGTGGCTGCGCGAAGGCTTCGAAGGGGTCGTGCAGGAGCTCGGCAACGACCCGGGCTGGGTCGGGCCGTACCTCGACGTGCCGCGGATGCTCCGAACCGACGAGGGGCTGCGGTCACGCTGGTTCGCGCTCAACCCGGAGCTCGAGACCAAGATCGTCGACGGCTTCCGCGACCTGCAGGGCGCCGGCAAGCTCCGCGCCGACCTGCCGGCGGAGACCCTGGTGCGATTCTTCAGCGTCGTCTTCGACGGGCTGGCGGTGCAGCAGGGCGCGCGCTTCGGCATCGACGTCGACGGGACGCTCGAGCTCATACGTTCGGCCGTCGCGCCGAAGTAGCATCAGTCGCCCGTGAGAACCGTCCTCTTCGTCGGCGCAGGCCGCCACCAGCGCCGCGCGATCCTCCAGGCGAAAGCGATGGGGCTTCGCGTCGCCGCCGTCGATCGCAACGCCGACGCGCCGGGGCTGAAGGAAGCGGACATCGCGAAGGTGGTCGACTTCTCGGACGTCGCCGCCGTGCTGAAGGCGACGTCGCGCCTGTCGATCGACGGCGTCCTGACGGTGAGCGCGGACCGCGCGGTGCCGGTCGTCGCGGCCGTTGCCGAGGCGCGCGGACTGCCGGGGATCGGCATCGACACCGCGCACCTGATGACCCACAAGGTCGCGATGCGCCGGCGGCTCGCCGACGCGGGCGTGCCTCAGCCGCGGTTCGCCGCCGTGCGCACGCTGTCCGAGACACGGCGCGCAGCGGCAGAGGTCGGGTTTCCCGCGGTGCTGAAGCCCGCGGACTCCGGCGGACAGCGCGGCGTGTTCCGCGTCGAGTCGCTCGACGACGTCGACCGGCATCTGCACGAGGCGCTCGCGGCGTCGACGAGCGGCGAGGCGATCCTCGAGGAGTTCGTCGACGGGACCGAGATGAACGGCATCGTGATCGCGCGTGCCGGCGAGCAGATCCTGCTCACGCTCTCCGACCGGATGCGGCCGCCCGGCATCGGCTTCGGCGTCGGCTGGATTCACGTCTACCCGCCGACGATCCCGCCGGAGCAGTTGTCGCTCTCCGAGCAGGTGGCCGAGCGGACCGTGCACGCGCTCGGGTTGCGGACCGGGATCGCGTTCCCGCAGCTGCTCGCCGCGCCGGACGGCCGCGTGGTCGTCGTCGAGTGCGCGGCGCGCATCCCCGGCGGGCAGATGGCGGATCTCGTTCGCTGGGCGGTCGGCGTCGACCTGGTCGAGGTGCAGATTCGCATCGCGCTCGGTGACGAGCTGCCGGACGAGCTCGTGCGTCCGAAGTTTGCGCAGCCGCTCGCGATTCGCTTCTTCACCGCGTCGCCAGGCCCACTACCCACGGGCGTCGTGCGGCGGATCGGATCGCTCGAGAAGGTGCTCGCGTTCCCCGGTGTCGTGCAGGCAGACGTGTACCTGCAGGTCGGCGAGACGATCCGGCCGGTGCGGCTCGACGGCGACCGGCGCGGCTACGTGATCGCGACCGGCGACACGAATCTCGACGCGCTCGAGCGCGCGGAGGCGGCGGCGACACTGCTCCACGTGGAGGTCGAGTCGTGACGTGCGACTTCTCGCTGGCGCATTACCGCGACCTGTTGCGCGCGGCGAAGGAGGGCGGCTACCGCTGGGCTGGGTTCGACGCACCGCCGGAGCCGGGCGTCGTTCTGTTGCGGCACGACGTCGACCTGTCGCTGGCGGCGGCGCTCGCCGTCGCGGAGGTCGAGGCGGACGAGGGCGCGTGGTCGACGTGGTTCCTGATGACGCGGTCGGTGTTCTACAATCTCGCGTCGTCCGAAGGTGAGGCGGCGATCGCGCGGCTGCGCGAGCTCGGGCATCGCGTCGCGCATCACGCCGTGTGGCCGAACGTCGATCTCGACGCACGGTTCGATCCGGTGGTCGCGTGGCACAACCCGGACCCGGAGTACATGGGCGCGCCGCTCGAGGACGCGGTGAACGTGATGGAGGCGACGTTCTTCGATCCGGAGCACTACCGCTCGGACTCGAACCAGCACTGGCGGAACGGCTGCCCCCACGAGCAGCTGGCGCGCGGGGAGTTCGAGTGGCTGCAGCTGCTGACGCATCCGGAAATCTGGGCGTTCGAGGGAGCCACGATGCGCGAGTCGATGGAGTCGATGCTCGACGCCGACCGCGCCGCCCGCTTCGAGCACCTCCGGAACGACCGCATCGATCTCTCGTGACCCGCCGGCGTCGGACGCCGGTCTGACGCGCCGGCCGGTACGTTCCCCCGCGTGAAGCCGATCAGCGTGATGGTCACCGCGTCGGGCGCGCCGGGGACGGCGGCGCTCCTGCGGGCGCTGCGGGAGAACGGCGAGCGCGAGGTGCGGCTCGTCGGCACCGACATGAGCGAGCGCTCCGTCGGCCGGCACCTGTGCGACGCGTTCCACATCGTCCCGGCGGGGTCCGATCCCGCGTTCGCGGACGCGATGCTCGACGTCGCGACGAAGGAGAACGTAGACGCGATCCTGCCGCAGTCGTCGTTCGACCTCGAAGGGCTCGCGGAGCACGTCGGCCGCTTCCCGATGCCCGTGCTCGTGTCGTCGCCGGACGCGATCCGACGTTCGAACGACAAGGCGGAGACCTACGAGTTCCTGCACCGCATCGGCGTGACCGCGCCGGAGTTCCGCCGCGTGAACGGCGCGCGCGAGGTCGAGGCGGCCGCACTCGAGCTCGGCTACCCGGACCAGCCCGTCTGCTTCAAGCCCGTGTTCTCGTCCGGCTCGCGCGGCTTCCGCATCCTCGACCCAACCGTCGACCGCGCGCACCAGCTGCTGAACGAGCGGCCCGGCTCGGTTGCGATGCGCCTCGAAGAAGCCGTCGAGCTGCTGCCGGACGAAGGCGGCCCCGATCTACTCGTGATGGAGCTCGCGACCGGCGGCGAGCGCACGATCGACGGCTTCGGCAACGGACGCGAGATCGTCCTCGGTCACGCGAAGACGCGCGAGGCGATGCGCGCCGGCCTCGCGATGTACTTCGTCACGCTCGACGACCCGGAGCTGATGCGCACCGCGAACCTGATCGTCGCCGAGCTCGGCATCGAGCACTTCTTCAACATCCAGCTCGTCGGCGAGCACGTGATCGAGATCAACCCGCGCATCTCGACGATCGTCTACCAGGAAGACCTCAACATCCCGTACCTCGGTGTGAAGCGCGCGCTCGGCGAGCTCTCCGACGACGAAGCGCGCGCGTTCCAGTCGCGCGTCCGCCCCGGCCGCACCGCGCTCCGCTACTTCGACCAGCTCGAGTTCGACGCGGCTCCGCGTCCCTAAGAGCCAGTGCAAGACGCCAAACGACGTGACTGAAGCGTGACGAGCTCTCCCCAGCGGTCTCTTCGGGTCACCCACTGTCCGGTCAACATCGCGGGGATTCCGTGGGAGAACGTGCAGGCGCTCAGGCGGAAGGGGGTCGATGCTCGGCTCGTCGTCTTCGAGCGCGGGAAGCTCCACCACGAGGCGGACTGGAGCCTCGACCGGCACGGGCCGCTGCCGCAGAGGCTCGCGCAGCAGTTCGCCGCGTTCGCGAAGCTTGCGCCGCAGACCGACGTCTTCCACTTCTACTTCGGACTGACGCTCGTCCCGAAGTCGATCCAGTTCCCGCTGCTGCGCGCGCTGCGGAAGAAGAGCGTCTTCCACTACCTCGGCTCCGACATCCGCGGCAAGACGCGCGAGGAGCTCGCGTTCGGGACGCGCGCCGACGCGGAGATCGTCGGCAGCTACGACGCGACGCGCTGGGTGCCGCACGCGCACGTCGTGCCGCCCGGGCTCGACCTGCGCGAGTTCACGCCCGCACCGCCGAGCGACAATCCGCGCCCGCTCGTCGTGCACGCGCCGTCGAACCGCGAGAAGAAAGGCACGCGCTACGTGATCGAGGCGTGCGAGCAGCTGCCCGTCGAGCTCGACATCGTCGAGGGCGTGCCGCACGAGGAGGCGCGCGCCCGCTACGCCCGCGCCGACATCGTCGTCGACCAGCTGAACGCCGGCTGGCACGGCGTCTTCGCACTCGAATCGATGGCGCTCGGCAAGCCCGTCGTCACCTACCTCAAGGAGGACGTCGTCGAGAAGAGCGCCGAGGGCTTCGGGGTGCGCATCCCGATCGTTCCCGCGACGAAGGAGACCCTCGCCGACGCGCTTCGCCCGCTCGTCGAGCAGCCGGCCCTCCGGCGCCAGATCGGCTCCCAGAGCCGCGCCTACGTGGAGCAGGTGCACGACATCGACCGCGTCGCCGACCGCCTGGTCGCCATCTACCGTTCCCTCTGAGCGAATGAGCCTCGCGTTCCAGATGCGGCGCCTGACGCGCCACTCGGCGGTGTACGGCCTCGGCGGGCTCGTCTCGCGCATCCTCGCGACGTTCCTGCTCCCGCTCTACACGCACTACCTGCCGACGGGCGCGTACGGCCAGGTCGAGTGGGTGACGGCCGCGACCGCGGTGCTCGCGATCGTGCTGCAGCTCGGCATCTCCTCGGCGTTCTTCCGCTTCTACTTCGACGAGAAGAGCGCGGCGGGAAAGCTGACGGTCGTCCGGACGTCGTTCTGGTTCACGATGTTCATGTCGACGCTCGGGCTCGTGCTCGGCGTCGTCTTCGCGCACGAGATCGCCGCCGCGGCGAGCCTCGGCCATGCGACGAACCTGATCCGCGCCGGATCGGTCGGGCTCTGGGCGCAGACGAACTACCAGCAGCTGACGAACCTCTTCCGCGCCGAGGAGCGCTCGACCGCGTACGCGATCGCGAGCGTCGCGAACGTGCTCGTCACCGTGGCGGCGATGGTCGTTTTCGTCGCCGTCTTTCACTGGGGCGCGATCGGCCTCGTCGTCGGCAACTTCACGGGCACGCTCGTGGTGTACATCGCGCTCGTCGGCTACCGGACGGAGCAGCTCGGGCTCGAGTTCGACCGCACGCTCTTCCGGCGGATGCAGCACTTCGGCATGCCGCTCGTCCCGTCGGCGCTCGCGCTGTGGGTGATCAACTTCGTCGACCGCCAGTTCGTCATCGACTACAAGGGGCTCGGCGAGGCCGGCGTCTACTCGGCCGCGATCAAGATCAGCGGCGTGATCACCTTCGTGATGATCGCGTTCCGCACCGCGTGGCCGGCGTTCGCCTACTCGATCGACGACGACCGCGAGGCGAAGCGGACGTACGCGTTCGTGCTGACCTACCTGCTTGCGTTCGCTGCGTGGGCGTCACTCGCCCTCGGCGCGCTCGCGCCCTGGTGGGTGCGCCTTCTCACCTCACCGCAGTACCAGCGCGCGGAGAAAGGCGTCGCCCTGCTCGCGTTCGCGGGCGCGATCTACGCCGGGTACACGGTGCTCGCGATCGGCAGCGGCCGCGCGCGCAAGACGCAGCTCAACTGGGTCGTCACCGGTGTCGGCGCGGCGGCGAACGTCGGCCTCAACTTCTGGCTGATCCCGCGGTGGGGAATGGTCGGCGCGTCGATCTCGACGCTCGCGGCGTACGTCGTCCTCTTCATCGGCATGACGCTCTACGCGCAGCGCGTCTATCCGGTCTCGTACCAGTGGCGTCGCGTGATCACCGCCATCGGCGTCGCCGTGGGGCTCACCGTCGCTGCGCGCGCAGCGCACCTCTCGCTCGCGCCGTCGTTCGCGCTGGTCGCGGCGTACCCACTCGTGCTCGCGCTGTGCGGCTTCTACCTGCCCGTTGAGCGCAAGCGGCTGCGCCGTCTGGTGCCGAGCTTCTAGCGGCGGCGGAAGTGACGCGCGCCCGCGCCGACGGCGCCGGCCGCTGCAAGCAGAAGCGCAACGCCGCCGAGGATGATGATCGGCAGCGGAATGCCTCCGCCCGACGACGTCTGCCCCGACGCGAGGGTGCTCGTGCTCGCCCCGGAGCCGTCGTTCCCCGGCTGAGGCTGCGACTGCGAGCCCTTGAGCTTCGTCGACGAGGCACCGGCCACACCGCTCTTCCCGAGCGAGACCTTGCCCGCGCCGATCTCGGCCGGGACGCTCTTGACGCCGTGCGAGCGCTCGATCGCGCCCTGCATGGCCGCCTTGATGTCGTCGCCGAGGCTCGAGTAGATGCGCGCGTCGGCCGGGATGTTCTTGAGCGCGTCGCGGTAGCAGCTGATCGGCAGGTCGGACGGGATCTTCCCGGTCGCGTACCAGTCGTTGTAGACCCGGTCGCGACACGGAACGGCGCCGTGGGCGCTCCCGGCGACACTGCCTGCGACGACCGCCGCGAGCAGCACGAACAGCAGGGCGAGACGCTTCATCGCCGCCATGTTCCCCATCCGCCGAGAAGATCCACCTCGGAAGCGGTAAGTCTTGTGTAAAACCGGTCAAACCGGCAGAACGCAGGCGTCGTGGCAGGACGTCGCCACCTGGATCGTCGCGAGCTGCGCAGCTTTCCCGTTCAAAACGGCGAGCGTGCCACGGTTGAGCGATGCGGTCACGACCCAGCCGTTTTGGTACTGGACGTTGTAGGAGCCGTTCGGGACGCTCGTGGTCGAGAGGATCCGCCCGTCCGGCGCCTGGACGTGGAGCGTCCCCGAGTCGCCGCTCGTGACGTACGCGCGGCCTTCGCCGAACGTGACGTGCTGCGGCGCGAGATCGGCCGGGTGGCGCGCTCCGGCGACGGCGAGAACCCGATCGGCGCCTGACGTGATCCAGAGCCGCCCGTCCGGCGCATGACCGACGTCGTGCGCCGGGAAGCCGGGCGTGAGCATCCCCGTGTGCCGGAACGGCGCCGTCGAGAGGACGGCGACGTGGGCTGCGGCGGAGCCGAGCGAGCACCAGACGGTGCGGCCGTCCGGCGCGATCGTGATGTGGCGCGGCCAGCCGGGAAGGGACACACGGCCGAGCACCTTGCCGCGGACGACGTCGACGAGCGCCACGCACGGACGGTCGCCTGAGTCGCTGACGAACGCGTGCACGCCGTCGGGATGCGCAGCCGTGTAGCGCGGCTGCTCGAACCCCTCGACGACGTGCCGCACGCCCGCCCGGTCGACGATCGAGAGGACGCCCACCGCGGTGTGACAGACGAGCGCGACGCCGCCGACCTTCTCGATCGAACGCGGGTCGGGATGGGTCGGGATGTGACCGGTGATCCGGAACGTGCGCAGGTCGACGACCGCGAGTCGCGACTCGAGGTCGCATGTCACGAGCGCAACCGGCGGTTGCGCCGCCGCGAAGAGCGTCCCGGCGCGCAACGCGAACGGCGCGGCGGCCGCTGCGGCGACGAACTGACGGCGGTTCACGCACAGAACTACGCCCGGAAGCCGCGCGCAGGTCCAGTTACCGTGGGAGACATGAGCCGTAGGCTTGACGGAGGCTCCAAGGAGCGGAGGTGCCGGCTTTGCCGGCCCCGGAGCGGGCTATGAGCCATCCGGAGCTCGCGGCGGAGCAGGAGTACGTCGACCGCGCGTACGAGCACCTCGAGCGGATGCGTGCCGCGGTCGCAGGTGCGTCCGACCGCGTCGACGGCGAGGTCGCGCAGTTGGCGATGGACGCGTGGGCGGCACGGAGGCTGCGCACCTTCGAGGATGCCGAGCGCGGCCTCTGCTTCGGCCGGCTCGACATCGAGTCGGTGCAGCGGCCGCTCTACGTCGGCCGCCGCTGGGTGCACGACGAGACGCAGCAGCAGCTCGTCGTCAACTGGCAGGCGCCGGCCGCGCGCGCGTTCTACACGGCGACGCCGCAGGACCCGCACGGCGTCACGCTCCGCCGCCGCTTCCGCACCGAGGGACGGCAGCTCGTCGACATCGCCGACGAGGCCCTCGACGGCTCGGTGATCGACGGCGCCGCGGTCGGCGACTTCCTGCTCGAAGAGCTCGAGCGCAACCGCGACCTGCACATGCGCGACATCGTCGCGACGATCCAGGCCGACCAGTACCGGCTGATCACGCACGAGCCCGACTCGGTGCTCGTGATCCAGGGCGGGCCGGGCACCGGCAAGACGGCTGTCGGCCTGCACCGCGCGTCGTGGCTCATCTTCACGCTGCGCGAGCGGCTGCAGCGGCGCGGCGTGCTCGTCGTCGGCCCGAACCCGACGTTCATGGAGTACGTCTCGCACGTGCTGCCCGCGCTCGGCGAGGACCAGGTCGAGCAGCGCGCGGTGGCCGAGCTGGCCGACGGGATCCACGCCGAGCTGCGCGACCCGCCCGACGTCGCCGCGCTCAAGGCCGACCCGCGGCTGGCCGAGGTCGTGCGCCGCGCGGCCGACCTGCGGCTGGAGTCGGAGCCGCAAGAGCTCGTGACGCGGCTCGAAGGGTCGTTCGTGTGGGTGCGTGACGACGAGGTACGCGAGCTCGTCGAGCAGGCGCGCGAGGAGCTCGGAACGGGCGCGGCTGCACGCGAGCGCTTTCGCATGAGCCTCCTGCGCCGCTTCTACGAGGAGTACAGCCGCGTGCTCGGCGCCGGCGCGATCCGCAACTTCGAAGAGGTCGAGCGCGCGCTGCGCGCGAAGGGCTACCTGGACGGCGTGGTCAAGGCGGCGTGGCCGCTCGTCTCGCCGGAGAAGCTCGTCCGCTCGCTGCTCACCTCGCCGGCGTCGCTTGCCGAGGCGGCGGACGGGATCCTCGACGACGACGAACAGAAGCTGCTGCGCCGCCGCGGCACCGGCTGGTCGGACGGCGACGTGCCGCTGCTCGACGAAGCGCGCACGCTGCTCGCGCTGCCGCCGCGCGCCTACGGGCACGTGATCGTCGACGAGGCGCAGGACCTGACGCCGATGCAGCTACGCATGATCGCGCGCCGCGCGCGCGAGGGTGCGCTGACGATCCTCGGCGACGTGGCGCAGGCGACGGGCCCGGTGCGCTACTCGTCGTGGGACGAGGTGCTGCCGCAGCTGCCGCGCGGCGAGGCTGCGCAGGTCGAGGAGCTGCGTCACGCCTACCGCGTGCCGCGCGAGATCATGGAGCTCGCGCTGCCGCTGCTCGACACGATCGCGCCGGACGTCGCACCACCGATCTCCTACCGCACCGGCGCCGACGCGCCCGAGGTGCGGCGGGTCGACGAGCAGCAGCTCATCGCGGAGGCGTTCCGCGCCGCGGCCGCCGCGCCGGACGGGCTGCTCGCGGTGATCGTGCCGGACCCGCTCTCAGGCGAGGTACCGAGCGACGAGCTCGTGCCGGTTCTGACGCCGCGCGAGTCGAAGGGCCTCGAGTTCGACCACGTGATCGTCGTCGAGCCGGCGCTGATCGAGCTGCGCGAGCTGTACGTCGCGCTGACGCGCCCGACGAAGACGCTCGTGGTCGTGCATGCGCGGCCGCTTCCGGCCGAGTTGCGTTACGTGAGGTAGTAGACGGCGAGCGTGACGCCGAGCGCGATGCCGACGATGACGGTCAACGCGATGACGATCGCACCGAGGACGATCGGGAGCGTGGCCGGCTCGTAGCCCACGCGGGCGATGTCCTCGAGGTGGTGCTCCTCCGCCACGAGCCTCTCGGCGAACGTGGTCATAAAGGAAGTCTGCCACTTCTCGTGCGTTTCGTAACGAGGAGTTTCTCCCGATGCCGAGCGGGGACGTAGAGGGCATGCCGATGACGACGAAGAGCGGCAAGGTCCGCAACGAAGAACTGCCCGACACGATCAAGCGCTCGCCCGCCAAGGCGCAGCGCCAGTTCGCGAAGACGCACGACGCGGCCGTCGAGGAATACGGCGAGGGCGAGCGCGCCCACCGCACCGCGTACGCGTCGCTCAAGCACAACTACGAGAAGGTCGGCGACCACTGGGAGCGCAAGCGCGAACCCGGGCCGTCCGATCCGCGCTCGAAGAAGACGACGCGCCAGAAGTGGCGCGGCGTCGGCGAGACGTTCGGCGGCGTCGACTACGAGGGGCACACGAAGGACGAGCTGTACGCCCGCGCCAAGCGCCTCGGCATCGAAGGACGCTCGCGGATGACGAAGCGCGAGCTCGCCCGCGCTATCGCGCAGCGCCAGTGACCTGGTTCTTCCGGAACCAGGTCACCGTCTGAAGCAAGCCGCAGCTCGCTTCGCAGCGTCGAAGACGGCAACCCGGTTCTCCGAAGCGGGTTACGCCTCGAGCGCCTCGCGCACCTCGGCGTCCGAGACGGGCGTGAAGTCGCGGTACCAGTAGCCGACCGCGCCGAACGGCCGCGGCGTGGTGACGCAGACGAGCTCGATTCCCGCCCGCGTGAGCTCGGCGCTCGTCTCGCGCGGCGCGACGGGCGCCGCCGCGACAACGTGTGACGCGCCCGCAGCCCGGACTGCCTCGACCGCAGCGCGCATGGTCGCACCGGTCGCGAGCCCGTCGTCGACGAGCACGACCGTCCGCCCGGCGAGCTCGAGAGCCGGACGCTCACCGCGGTAGAGCAGCTCGCGCGCATCGAGCTCGCCCTGCTCACGCCGCGTCAGCTCGTCGAGCTCCTCCGCAGTGATGCCGGCGGCACGAACCACGTCGTCGTTCAGCACACGCACGCCGCCGCTTGCGATCGCGCCGAGCGCGAGCTCCGGCTGCCGCGGCACGCCGAGCTTGCGCACGAGGTAGACGTCGAGCGGCGCCGCGAGCTCGGCCGCGACCTCGGCGGCGACGGGCACGCCGCCGCGCGGCAAGCCGAGCACGACGACGTCGCCTGCCACGCGGCCGCGGAGGCTGCGGGCGAGCGCGCGTCCTGCGTCGTGCCGATCGCTGAACGGCCCCATGTGCGAAGGACAGTAAGCACGCGATGACCGCTCTGCACTTTGGTCGAGGCGGCCGCTTCACCAAGACGGAGGGCGGACTGCCAACCCCGCCGAGACGCTGGCGGAATGCCTCGCCGGACGAGAAACGCGCGCAGGACTGCGCCGATTGTGTGCCGTTGCACCCGGCGCTCTGGCCGCGGCTGCGAATCGCTGCTTCTCTCATGCGGGCAGGCGGCTTCCCCCGTTTCAGGGATGCCTTTCACGCCGGCTTTAGTCCTTCGCAAACCCGCGGGAGTGATCATGCGCGCGCGCGCATGGCCGACACACATGTCTGTGAAGTCGCTGCCGCTTCTCGTCGTTTTGTGCGCGGTCATGGTCGCCGTTCCGGCCGCGTTCTCGCGCACCGCGCCGCCCAGTCGCGTCGTCGTCGCGGTCGTCGACACCGGCGTGACGCCGACGAAGCAGCTCGCACCGCGGCTCGTTCCCGGCTGGAACTTCCTCGACGGCAACGCGAACACGGCCGACCTGAACGGGCACGGCACGGAGATCGCGAGCATCGTCGCGTCCAGCTGTGGCAGCTGCTTCATCGAGCCCGTGCGCGTCTCGGGCGGTGTGGGCGGCGCCGATCTCGCGATCCAGGGAATCGCCTGGGCGGTGAAGCACGGCGCCTCGGTGATCAACCTCTCGATGACGACGCCGGCCGACAACCCTGCGCTCTCGCAGGCGATCGAAGGGGCCGTCGCCGACGGGATCACGGTCGTCGTCGCCGCCGGGAACAGCGGCCAGCCGGTCGGCTATCCGGCCGCAACCGCTCCGGATGCGATCTCGGTCGCGTCCGTCGACCCAACCGGGAAGCTCTACAGCTGGTCGAACTACGGTCCCTGGGTGACGCTGACCGCGCCGGGCGTGCTGCCGGCGACGAACGCCCTCGGGAAGACCGTCACTGCGGTCGGAACCTCCGCGTCGGCCGGTTACGTCTCCGGCGCCGCCGCGCGCCTGCTCGCCTGCGCGCCGAAGCTCGCGCCCTCGGCGGTGCGGCTGCGGCTCCAGCAGAGCCTCGCCGGCTCCAATTGTTGAAAGCCTGATCGACCTCGGGCACGATGAGGGTCCGCCGGGTCGGCGGAGCCTATGGGAGAGACGTTTGCTGAAGCGGCGCCGGTCGCGGCCGCCCATTCCCGGCGGGCGCTCTACGTCGGCTGCCTGACGTTCGTGTTCCTCACGTCGGCCGGTGCCGCGCACGGGGGCTACTTCGAAGGGTCGTGGGGTTGGCTAACGCTTGTCGCCGCGTGGGCGATGCTGATCGCGCTCCTGCTCGAACCGGCCGCGGGGATCTCGCGCAGCGGGCTGCTCTTCGTCGGGCTGCTCGGGGCGTACACCGTCTGGTCGCTGCTCTCGGCGCTGTGGAGTGTCGACCCGACCGCATCGGTGCTCGAAGGGCAGCGCAACCTGGTCTACGTCGCGGGCGCCGGCGCGCTGCTCATCGTCGCGCGTCGAGCGCGCGTCGCCGTCGTCGCCGGCGCGTGGGCGGCGATCGTCGCGCTGGCGGGCTACGCACTGCTCACGCGCCTCGTGCCGGATCGCTTCGGCGTCGTCGACCAGATCGCGAGCTACCGCCTCTCGGAGCCGATCGGCTACTGGAACGCGCTCTCACTGCTCGCAGCGGTCGGCGTGCTGCTCGGCGCGGCGTTCGCAGCGCGAGCGTACGCGCTGCCCGTGCGAATCGTCGGTGCGATGTCGGTGCCGCCCCTCGCGGCGGCGATGTACTACACGTTCAGTCGCGGCGGCTGGGCATCGCTCGCGATCGGTGTCGTCGTGCTCGTCGTCGTCGATCCGCGGCGGGTGCAGGCGCTGTGGTGGCTCGCGCTGCTCGGCGTCGCGGCGTTCGTCGCGGTCGTCGTTGCGCGCTGGTACTCGGCGCTCTCGACGAACGGCGCTCCGCTCTCGGCGCAGACGCATGCAGGGCACCGCACGCTGCTCGTTCTTGCGGTCGTGAGCGTGCTCACGGGGGCCGGCGCGTTCGTCTGGGCTCGGGTCGAGCGCAATCTGCCGCTCGACGAGCCGCGCGTCGCTCACCGCGCGACGCTTGCGGTCGGTGTCGTCGTCGTGCTGGCTGCGATCGCGTTCTTCGCCGTCGAGGGCGCGCCGTGGTCGGTCGCGCACCGCGCGTGGCACAGCTTCGCGTCGGCGCCGCCGGCCGAGGGCTCGAATCTCTCGGGACGGCTCTTCCATCTCTCAGGTAGCGGCCGCGTCGCGCAGTGGCACGTCGCGTGGAACGACGCGAAGGACCATCTGATCGCCGGGAGCGGAGCGGGAACGTGGGAGCACTACTGGAACCTCGAACGGCCGCGCACCGCGACGGTGACGAACGTCCACAACCTTTACCTCGAGGCGCTCGCGACGCTCGGCGTGGTCGGGCTGGTGCTGCTCGCCGCCGCGCTCCTCGTGCCGGTCGCGAACGGCCTGCGACGGCGTCACGCTCCGATCGCGCCGTTCGTGCTCGCCGCGTTCACGGCGTACCTCGCGCACGCGATCGTCGACTGGGACTGGCAGCTGACGGGCGTGACGCTGCCGGTGCTCGCCGCGATTGCCGCGGTGCTGCTCGCCGGCCCCGCCGTCGAAGGTCCGAACGTGCGGCCGGCGCTCTACGGCGTCGGAGCACTGCTTGCGGCGCTCGCCATCTGGGGGATCGGTTCGCAGACGGCGCTGTCGAAGATCGACAGCTGGTCGTCGGCGCAACACGCGGCGGACATCCAGCCGTGGTCGACCGAGCCGTGGCAGCGGCTCGGCGAGCTCGACATCGCCCGCAGCCGCTTCGCGGAGGCGCGGCGTGCGCTCGAGAAGGCGACCGGCAAGGACAGCCGCAACTGGGAGCTCTGGTTCGACCTGGCGCGCGCGTCCACCGGCTCGGCGCAGACGCGCGCCCTCGCGCAGGCTTCGCGCCTGAACCCGAGGAGCCCCGAGGTCGCGCAGCTCCGCGGCACGCTCTCCTCGCTGCGGTCGATCGGACAGAAGAAATGATGCGCCGCGACCCGCTCGCGAACCCGGAGGAGCTGATCCGGCGCCTCTACAGCTACGTCGCGTACGCGATCGGCGACGGGCCGGACGCCGAGGACGTGACGAGCGAGGCGTTCGAGCGCGCGATCCGCTACCGCAAGACCTACGACCCGGCGAAGGGCTCGCCGGCAACATGGCTCGTCGGGATCGCCCGCCGGTGCATTGCCGATCGCGCCCGCCCGACCGCGGGCGCCGACCCGCTCGAGCACGACCGGGGCGAGGACGTCCACGAGGGGCGGATCGAGACCCTCGCCGTCCGGGCCGCTGTGGCGCGCCTGCCCGAGCGGGATCGTGAGCTGGTGGCGCTCCGCTACGGCGCCGACCTGACCGCCCGCCAGATCGCAGAGTTGCTGGATCTGCAGACGAACGCCGTCGAGGTGGCCCTCCACCGGCTGCACCGGAAGCTCCGGGACGAGCTCGCCGACGATTTCGGCCCGAACCCGCGTAAGGGTTTGGGGCCCGCCACCGGTATCTAGCTCGTCCAGGTCGTTTTCAAGGGAGGGCCAGCATGGAGTGGCGGTCGTTTGGCAGGGGTTCGAGGGCAGAAAGGATGCTGAGGGCAGCGCGCCCCCAGCCGTCGGAAGATTTCGTCCGCTCGCTCGCTGCCAAGGCGGCGCCTAGGCGCACGGCTCGTACTCCGCGCCTCGCTCTCGCAGGCGTCGCGACGCTGACGATGCTGGTCGGCCTTGCGGCCGTCGGGGGCGTCAGCCGCGCAGCGACCGAGGTCGCGCACATCGCGAGCGTGGCGACCGGCCACACGAACTTCTTCGGCAAGAAGCTCACGATGGCGGTCAACCGCACGAACGCGGCGAACGGCCAGTACGGCGGCCAGCAGACCTCGTCGGATGCCAAGACGACGACCGCGAGCCCGAACTCGGGCGGCAGCGTCACGGCGACGACGCCGGGCGGCGGGACGGTCACGATCAGCTGGCCGGCCGGCACGTTCCCGACGAACGTGCTCGTCGTCCTCGACCCGACACCGCCGGCGATCACGTCGACGGCTCTCGTGGGTGAGAGCAACAAGGTCGTCAACATCATCTTCACCGATTCGAGCGGGCATCCGCTGACGACGCTCCCGTCGACGGTGGCAGTCACCATCACGAGCAGCGGCAAGGGGCAGCAGTACGTGCCGGTGTTCTCGATTGACGGCGGCGTGACGTTCAGCGCGATCCCGCTGATCGGCGAGGCGACCGAAACCGTCCGCGACGGCGGCACGCCGACCCTGCCGGACGGCTGGACGATCGGCTACTACGTCGACGCCAACGGCAACAACGTGGTGCTGACCTCGAAGCCGGCGCTCCTCGGCGTCGTCTACTCGGCGAACGTCAACAAGTCGGAGACCGGGCGCACCACGCCGCAGGCCGGCAGCGGGAAGTTCGGCGACCCGACGCGCAACCACGTCGGCGCCCCGAACCTGGCGCAGGTCGGCACAGTCGCGATGAAGGGCACGAAGGTGCCGTTCAGCTTCCACGTCGACGAGCAGGCCTCGATCTACATCTCGATCTACGACTCGAACGGCAACCCGGTGTGGATCGCACGCAAGGGCACGACGATCCGCGGCCACGAGTACTCGGGCACCCCGGTGCACACCCTGCACCTGGTGATCCTGCGGCCGGGCCAGATCAACACGATGCTCAACGCACCGGCAGGCACGTTCAAGGCCGGTCACACCTACCGGATCCGGATCACCGCCGTCGACTTCGACGGACACAAGGTGACCCAGTACACGACCTTCACCGCCTAGACCCTCTCCCGGGCTGAAGCGTGAAGCAGAAGGGGCGGCCATTCGGCCGCCCCTTCGCGTTTCAATCTCCCGGGCTCAGTTCTCGTTCATAGAGTAACGGCTATCAATCGCAGTCCGCAGTCCCCGAAACGGGGGAGATGGCTCAGTCTGCGTTCCCCGCCGTCGGCGGGATCCGCGCCTGGATCGCATCGTCGACCTGTTGCGGGTAGCGGTAGCCGAGCGCGTCTGCAACGTCCTTCGCCGCCCGGCGGAAGAGATCGGCGAGCGGCTCGAACTCCCGTGCCGCCATCAGCTCGGCGAGGGAGCCAGCGGGCAGCTCGCGCTCGAAGCTCCGGCCGTAGCGGCCCGGCTTCCACTCCCAACCATGCGAACTCGCGACCAGCCATTCGAGCATCCGGCGCGTACAGCCGTACCTCAGGTCATGGTCGACGACGAACTGCGCGAAGAAGAGCTCGCCGCGAGCCCGCGCCTTCGCGACGTAGGTCGCGCTCCACCAGAACTCCTCGACGAGCGCGGCGTACTCGTCCTCGCTCGGCTTCTCGAGAATCCACGACCGGTAGGTCGGCGCGGCCCACGCTCCCGTGTGGCCGTCCTTGTCGAGCAGGACGAGGTAGCCGTCGTCGAGCGTCCGCGTGAGGCCGTGCTCTGCGACGAGCGCCGGAACGTTCGCCGGCCAGAGGATCCAGTCGATCTTGACGCCGTCCTCGTAGACGACGCCGCGAAAGAGCGCAGTCGCGCCGTGCACGTCGTGCTCGTCGCCCCAGCGCGCTGCCGGGATCGCGTAGGCGGCAGCCGGGTCGAAGCGGCCGACATCGGTGAGCGCGACGACGAGGTCGTAGTCGGAGAGGTCGTCCGGGGGTCCTTCCGCTCGCGCGCGTGTGCTCGTCAGCACGACGAGCCGAACCGCGTCGTCGGCCTGCGCCCAGGCGAGGACGCGTTCGAGAACCGGGTCAGGCGACAACGCGGTAGACCTGGAACACCTCGGCGTACTCACGGTTCACGTTGATGCCGTGCGTGCGGGCGACGTTCCAGACGTACTCGGCGTTCGCGTAGCGCCGGTGCTGCTGCGAGGCATAGCGCTCGAGCGCAGCGACCTTCCGTTCGATGTGCCGCTGCTCGAGCGCGAAGTACGCCTGGTAGCTGAAGTCGAAGTTGTTCCAAGGGATCTCGTACCCGAGGATCGTCGTGCGCTTGAACGCGCGCAGCCCTTCGCTCGCGATCGTCTGGTGATCCTGGTGGACGTCGTGAAGCGAGGGCTGGAAGACGCAGTCGGGTTGCCAGTCGTTCCAGATCTCGATCAGCAGCTCGAGGATCTCCTGCCGGTGATCGGGGAACGTGCGCACGTCGAAGTCGTGCACGGTCAGGTGCTCCGGCGTGATCCCGAGCTCGGCCGTCGCCTCACGCACCTCGCGCGCCAGCGTGTCGGGCGCGAAGCCTTCAGGGAGCGATCGCGTAGCGATCGAGAACGCGACGTAGCGCACCTCAGCCCCGTTCTCGACGAGCCGAGCCATCGTCCCGCCGCAGCCGAACTCCCCGTCGTCGGTGTGGGGGGCGAGCACGAGGGCGCGTTTGACTGCGTCGATCATCGCGCCAAGGCTAGTGGAATCGAGATCAGGCGAGCGTGCTGGCGCGCCCTCCTGGGCAGGTAAGGAACCGTGAGCCACGCCGCCATTCCGGCAAACGCCGCGATCTATCTCGCCGGGTCGCAGTCGCCTACTCTCGCGCCGGCTGGGCGATCCTCGATCTCCCGAGGGCAAGGCCAAGGACCGCCCAACTCCCAACAATGTCCGCTCGGACAGGCTCCATTGATACCGACACGATGACCAGAACGTAGGCGCAAAGAATCAGCTGGCTAACGATGTCCGTCGGCGCAAGCTTCCACGCCCGATACGCGCGGCGAAACCCGTAGATATAGGCAATTCCGATCAGCGCAAGTGCGACGTATCCGCCACCGACCAGATTCGACAGGAAGAGATTGTGGATCGTGTTCTGGTGAGACACAAACGCGTCTCCGAGACCTGCTTGATTGACAGCAGAACTAAAGACTTGTTCCTCGTTTGTCCCAATGAGGTAGTGAAGCGGATGCGCCACGGTCGTATGGAGAACCTGAAGATCGCTCGCGGATCTTGATGTCGTCGAGATCTGATCGACCGCTGCCAATCGCTCGTACAGGTAGAGCACAGGAACGGCAGAGGCGATTACGACGAAAGGTGCCGCCTTTCGATAGACGACCAGAAACGCGACGGCGAGCCCGATGGCGACCTGCATAAGCAGGTCGCGCCCCTGGAAGACAAAGAGTATCGACGCGACCAAGAGAGCGAGGGCCGCCATGTTGCCGCGACCTTCTCGTCGGACTAAGCGCACCGCGAACCAAGAGATCACCAGTGGTGACAACAGCGTCACCGCATCGAAGGGAATGTTCAGCCCGTAGTTGCGGGGGAACGGACTGGTGAAGCCGAGAATGTCTCGCGGCGCGGTGGTCCGGATCGGCTGTCTGATCCAATGTTCTCCCACCGCAACTCCGCAAACTGCGAGCACAGCAAGCGCGGAGGTTGCGCCAACGGCGGCAGACTTGAATGTCTTTAGATCGCCTGGCAGCGAGGCGGCGACGAGTGTGACCGCAACAAAACTAGACATCGTCAGAGCCTCGCGGAACGCTGAGGAGCCCATGTAGCCGTAACGAGATGGCACGAGGTACACAAGCCAGGCAGCGAGAACGATCATGGACCGACGGAGTAGTGCATCGCCCCGCGCTTTACCTATGAACGGCCCGAACCGGGTCACAAGAAGCGCGGCAAGGATGATGATTCCGACGCTGTAGCTGCCTACGGGAGATTGGATCTCGAATGCTTCGAGCGGCTGGGCGGCGAAAAACAACCCGAAGGTCAGGACCGGCCGGGCCTGTGCCAAGACGATCAAGCCCGGGACTGCGCTGAGTGTCAAGAGAAGCGCAACTGCGCCTAGAGACTCGGGGAGGTAGGGGGCGACAAAGCCAAGAACGACAGCGACGATCATCCCGCTCGTGGCCCAACCGATGCTCTCGGCTCGATGGGTCTCGCGGATCCGACGCAGGGCCCCGTTCGCCGTCAATGCTCTGGCAAGAACGACGGTCATGGACGGGGCACTCCGAGGGAGTCGAAGTAGGCTGCCGCTTCGATCACCCCGTCGGCCATGGCTTCGGCGGAGTACGTGCGCCCGCACGACTCGGCTATTGCGTGCGCGCGCTCACGCCAGGAAACTCGGTCATTAGCGAACGCAACGAGTGCCTGGGCAAGACCAGCGACGGAGTCGCTGTCGAAAAACATTGCGTTTACACCTTCAATTACCGCGTCGATCTCGGGAGAGTGCGGGTCGTCCCTCGCGATGATCATTGGGACTCCGTGGGCGAGACTCTGGGTCAGCGACAGACCAACATACCCGGACGAGACGCTAGCGATCGCCTCCTCGTAGTACGGGGTGGTCGCTGTGGGTGGAAGGTGCCCCGTGAGGCGGACGCGAGGCGCCAATCCCGCTTCGTCGACCTGTCGCTGGAGCGTCTCACGCAACGGACCCTCACCAATGAAAGTCAGGTTGACATCGTCGGGCAGCTCCGAGATGGCGAATTGAAACGCCTCCAGGAGCAGAAGGGGCTTCTTGGCAGGAATTAGGCGGCCGGTGAAGAGGAACGTCCTGCCGGGGCGATCGGCCGACACGGTCTCGACATCTTCGCGCCGGAAGATCGCGTTCGGCGCGACGAATAGCGGCTTATTCGGCATACGGGCCTTGAGCGCGCTCGCATCGCCCGGCGTATAGAGGATCACCCCGCTCGCAAGCATCCTCTGACAGTGCCGGAGACGATCCGTCCTAGACGAGGATCCAGCCCGCGGCCAGGCGTGTCCCCACAAGAGCGTTGGCTTACGAAGGGCGCGCCGCAGCATCAGCAAGGCCCACGTTGAGACGACCCGAGGATTCAACTCGAGGATGACGACCTTCGCCCTTGCGCCACGCGACAGAACTCCGGACTGCCAGAGGAGTCTTCGGCCGGCTAGGTAGCGGTTGCGAAGTCGCACATAGGGAACGGCCGTCACACCGGTCGTCACGGTTGGATAGAAGTAGATGTCTCCGCTCGCGAGTCGCAGGCTGTTCCCTAGCTGCCGGGCAAGAAGTTCGAAGACCGACTGGCGATAGTCGGGGAGCACCGTCTGGATGAGGAGCAGGTCCGACGGCATCCGGTCGGGTCCGGGTCGGCGGATGGCCGACGACCATGCGTATCCGAGGAACGCGCGAGCACCGAGACGACTCATCAGCGGATCCCCATGCAATTGAGCGCCGCGGCGAACTGATCCGTCGAATAGCGCGAGGCGAACTTCTCAAGGTCGCCACGACGCGTCTCCCTCCTCGCTGAAACAGTCGCAGCGGCAAGCGCGTTCGGGTCAGAGCAATCCACCGCAACGCCGAGGCCGTGGGAGTTGACGAGGTGGCCGATCAGCCCGTAGTCCTCTGCTACCACCGGCGTGCCGCAAACAGCCGCCTCCAGCAGGACGCGGGACATACCGCGGTGGTTGACGTATGGCACCGCACAGACCTCCGCCGAACGCAGCAAACGCAGGCACCCCTCCTCGCTCAAGCGCTCAAGCTGCAGCTCCACGGTGATCCCGTTGCTGCGCATCTCGCGCACGACCCGCATCAACTCCGGCGCGTACGCCTGATCAACCGCCCCCGCGAGGGTTACGGTCATACCGCGGCTCGATTCCGAAAGGACCTTCATCGCCGCAGCCAGACGCTCAACCCCCTTGCGAGGCGTCAGAGACCCGTAGAGGAGAACCCCGCTCCGCTCAGGCTCTGTCGGAGACAGCGCGTCACCGGCAATTTGCACGGGGGGTTCCGGAAGCCACGCAATGCGGCCCGAGCCCGACCGCTTCGACCAACGGTTCGCGACGCGCTCATCCAACGTGAAGATCACGCTTGCGTCGCGTCGAGCTCGCCAGACGGCGACGGCGATCTCTTGAGCACAGAAGTAAAGACGCGAAAGCCACTCAGGACGTCCGGCCTCCGGGACACCGGGTTCGCGAGGCCTCAGCATGAGAACCGCCTGCTTTGAATGCAGCCGTGGCATGAAAGCAAGGAGCGGGAGAGCCTTGTCGCCCGAAAGATAGAAACCAAGCCCAGCGTTGAGCGAACGCACAACACGCCGAAATGAGTCGACTCGTCGAAGCGTCGCAAAACGTCCTGAGTGGTCAGGAACCTCGTAGGTTGGCAGCGAGGGATCCAGGCGCACCAGTAGCCGACGCGGGGCCGCAACGACCACATCGGCCCGACTTCCTATTGCTTCGACGAGCCGCATGAGGTAGGTCTCAGCGTGTCCCCAGGCTTGCGGCTCGTAGATGACCACTGGCCGCCGAGCCGTGCTCGATTCTCTACCCAACCTGACTACCTCGCGCGAAAGCGGCGGTTAGCCGCCTCCGTCGAAGAGCCGGCCCAACCAGACCCGCGCGCCTCGCTAGGAGATACGCAAAAGGCACCGCGACCACGTCCCTCGCGACCGTGGCCACGGATCCGCCCGTAGCCCCGAATCGCGGATCGAGGATCACGTGAAGTGAGAACGAGACCGCAAAACTCAGCCCAAAAACTTTCGACGTATCGATACTGCGGCCAGCGCTGATCAGGGCGCTGAGAAGCGGGGCTACAGCCATTGAAAATGGAAGGAAGAGCACGATGACTCTCGTCGCTTCCGCAGATCCGCGATAGCCCGCCCCCAAGACAAGCTCGAGGGCCCTGGGCGCCGCGAAGACGAGCGCGCCAGCGGCGAGCAGCCCGAAAAGAAAGCCGCAAACTGATGTCCGAACCGCGGCTCGACCAACCACCTCCGCCGAGCCTTCAGCCCGAGCGCGGCGGGACAGTACAGGGAGAGCGACGGTGGTCACGACATAAGGAAAGACGTAAAGCGCATCCTGTAGGCGCGACGCAGGCCCGTACTTGTCAAGCTGATCCGCGCCCGCAAGTGCGGTCAGCAGCACCACGTCTAGGCGGTTGTAGGCCAGGCTCAGCACGCCGTTCGCCGCCAGCGGCAGGCTCGCTCGAAACGTAATCGAGCGGCGGTTCCGATAGCCAGCAGGCTCGGATCTTAGGAGAACAGCAGCGACGGCTAGTAGGAGCGTGGATGCTTCACCACAGACTCCCGCCCACCCAGCCTCTTGTAATCCAAGACCGCGAGGTGCAAGCGCAAACGCCAGGGTGACCACGCAGGTAACGAAGCGCCCGACGGTCCAGAGCGTGGCGACTGTGCGAAATCGAAGTTCACCCCTGAGGATGCCTAGAAGCGGAGCATGCGACGCGAACAGCAGGGACACAGCCGCGAACGGAATGAAGTCGCGCGGGTTCGATACACCGACAATTGCAGTAGTGACTGCGAACAGGATGACCCAAGCAGGCACAACGATCGCCCGAAGTCGCACCACGTCCCGTATCGCATCTCTAGCGCGGATCTCGCCTGCTGCGACGGCTTTGGACGCGAGCGTGCTCGATCCGAAATCCCACAGACCGGCCGCAACCATTGCGATCGCAGAAAGCGCGACGTACCTGCCAAACGTCTCCGGGGAGGCTGCGCGCGCGATGATGACGGTCGTCAGAAGCAGCGCGCACTTCCCGGCCAATTCACCGGATGCCGCCCAACCCGCAGACCGGATTGGCGCCGCCTTCGTCAGGGAGGCGACGCGCGCGACCACCGCACGACTCTGGCGAAGCGGACCGCGCACACGAGGCGCGACTTCAGCGAATCTAGCTGGAGAGCTCACGCTGCCAGGATCGCTTCGATCTCGCGAAGGCTGACGTCACGCGACAGGTGATCCTTCGCGTAGCGTGCTCCAGCCCTCCCGGCCTCGTCAAGTTCGTGAACTCGATCCGCGAGCGACATGATCACGTCGGCCAAAGCATGCGGATCACCGGGGGGAACAACCCAGCCGGCGCCGGACGCCCGGATCTCGCGCGCCGTCTCGCTCGCATCGTTGACCGCGGCGAGCACCGGACGCCCCGCCGGAAGATAGGTCGTCAGCTTGCTGGGCAATGACATATCCATCACCGCGGGGCGCTGGTTGATAAGGAGCAGATCCGCGGCGCGGCACATTGCTTCGCACGGGCCCCCCATGGGCTGCATCCCGATGAAATGGACGTTCGTCACACCGCGATCCCGCACGCGTCTCTCAAGGTGCGGCCGCTCATTTCCGTCACCCGCCAAGACGACGCGTACACGCGCATCCGGTACGCGAGCCGCAGCGTCCACCACATTCGCGAGTCCTTGCTTCTGTCCCAGATTCCCAGCGTGCAGACAAATGAACTCATCTTCGCGCCACCCAAAGCGGGCTCGCGTCTCTGCGATGGAGTCTGTTGGTGTCGTGAAGTTGGACCAGTTGCGGATTCTATGAATGCCGCTTGGATTAACGCCACCTGCAAGCAGATGCGCGCGGAATCCCTCAGCGACGATCCCGACGACATCAGCACGCCTCGCCACCCAAGACTCGCTTGACGAAACCAGTCGAGCAACACGCTCGCCGCCTCGAATGCCGCTCTGTTTGGCGCCGAGTCCCTGGAGGTCTTGGAAGATCACCCCAAGCCGACAGCGGGCAACCGTGGCCGCCGCCGCGGCAAGGAATCCCGACGCGAGCGTCGGCATCACTGCGACGACCAAGTCGGGGCGCCAATTCGACAAGATCGTCGTGAGGCCTGACAGGGCCAGCGACCCCTCGTATGCCGCACGGCTAACCGCCGATTGCCGTCGTGGCACGTAGTGCATGCGTCGGTGAACCTTCACGCCGTTGTGCTCTTCGTTCGTCCAAAACGACATGCCCTGGGCGCGCCACGCCGGGTAGTGTGGGTAACCCGTCGCCACGCAGACAACGTGGCCCAGGGAAGCAAGGTGTTCCGCCAATCCGGTTACATACGGCGCGTTACCCGACTCCTCGGGCCAGTAGTAGGTCGAGAAGATCGAAACGCGCACGACTACACGGCCCCAGTTCGCGAAACAAGAACTCGAATCGTCTTCGCAAGAATCTGGGCGTCGAGCTTCAGCGACCAGGAGGTCACATAGCCGAGGTCGAGTCTCACGCGATCTTCGTACGTGAGACGAGAGCGACCGTTGACCTGCCAGTAGCCGGTGATGCCTGGCCGGAAGGCGAGCAGTTCCGCGGCATGATCTCCATAGCGCTCGAGTTCATCGGCGGTTACCGCCCTGGGACCGACAAGACTCAGCTCGCCTTTGAGCACATTGATGAGTTGCGGGAGCTCATCAATGCTTGATGCCCGGAGAAAGCGCCCGAGCCTTGTCACCCTCGGATCGGCCGCAAACTTGTACGAAGTCTCGAACTCGCGCCCCCTCGTTGGATCAGAGATCAGCGCGCGGAACATCTCCTCCGCAGCCTCTCCCCCGTACTCTGAGCCACGACAGGCCTCGCGACGCATGGTTCGGAATTTGATGACCCGGATTGACCGGCCGTCGCGACCCACTCGGCCATGTCGATAGAACACGGGGCCTGGACTGTCCAGGCGGATGGCGACTGCCAGAACGGCGAGGAACGGAGCCATCGCGAGAAGACCTAGCACCGACGCGCAGATGTCCATCGCGCGCTTTAGAAACGCCGACGAAGCCGCAAGGCGCATCGGGGGAAGGCTGACAAGCGCCAAGCCTTCGATCATGTGGAGGCCATGATTCGGCCCAACGGTTTCAAAGAGCCGCGGAACGACGTCGACTTGGATTTCGCGCTCCTGAAGAGACCGAATCAGTCGAAGCGTCTCCTCCGAAGACTCGTTCGAGAATGCGACAATCACACGCTCGACGTCGAGCAAGGTCACTAGCTCCTCGATGTCGTCAACGCCGCCGATGACAGAGACGTGTGCGAGGTCGTCATCGCGTTCCTTCGGATGATCATCCACGAAGCCCACGATGTTGAGTCCGTACTCGGGATGGCGCAGCAGCATGCGTGCGACGAGTTGCCCGACGCTGCCCGCGCCGAGGATGATGGTGTTCTGGACGTAGTTGACTTTCCGGCGGCAGTAGCCCCGAGCGACCGTGCGCCCAAGGACCACACTCGCGCAAGCAATGAGCCAGAAGAGAAACAGCTTTCCAAACTCTGGTCTGAACCAGCGCGACTGGCGAGATACGGCATAGAGCAAGAACGTGCACACAGTGATCAAGTGGAAGACCCCGACCAGGTCGTCGGTGGTCGAGTGGTCCGCCCGCTCCTCGTCCTTGTCGTACAGCCCGTAGACCTTCGCAGCGATTACCCACAGTGGGAGTGAAGCAATGAAGAACACGAGCTCACCCACACCACTCAAGGTGCCACCGTTGTCGGCGCGGGTGTAAATCGCGTGGGCAATCCCGAACGCAAGCGTCAGCCCGAAAAGGTCGGCGAGCAGCAGCGCGCGCCGCACAAGCCAGCCACGCCGTCGGATCGCGCCCGTTCGCTCACGCAGCTCGAGCAGATCACGCGTGCGCTCATCCAGACCCTCAAATACAGCCTCTGCCGCCAGAGACATCGTCGCCCCCACCCTCCCTGGTCAGACCCGAGGCCGACCTAGGGATCTCCTCGCCAGCCAGAAACGAGAGGCGTCATGCGCGGGCTTCCTCTCGACCAGCGGTCTCGTACGCGCGCTGGTAGTAGTAGCCCCCGTATCCGTAGCCGTAGCTCTCTTCAGATTCGGCGCCGGTGACGACGAAGCCGAGCTTCTTCGCCGGCATCGTGTCGAGCAGGCGCTTGAGCTCGCTGAGCATCGGCCGGCGCATGACATCCATCCGCGTCACTGCAATCACCGCATCCACCTTCGAGCTCAGTACGAGGCCGTCACCGACGTGGAACAGCGGCGGCGCGTCGATCAGGATCACGTCCGCCTGTGTGCGCAGCTCGTCGATGATCGCCTGTAGCTGAGGCGTGCCGACGAACTCGCCGGGATCCGGCGGGATCGGGCCGGTCGCGAGGACCTTCAGCGAACCGACGCCCTGCTTGCCGCTCCCGTTCCCGTTGCTATTCCCGTTGCCGTTGCCGTTCACGAGCATCTTCACCTGGCCGCTGCTTGTGACGCCGGACTCGACGCCGTTGCGGCTGAGCACCGGCTGCATCGTCATCGGCACGAGCGCCTCGGCGACAGACACGTGGCCGACCGCGATGTTCGTCACGCCGGCATGGCCGCCGAGATCGAAGAAGCGGTCGATGAACGGACGTCGTAGGTCAAGATCGACCAGCACAACGCGCTTGCCGGAGCGCGCGAGCGCGACGGCGAGGTTGGCCATCGTCGTCGACTTCCCTTCCTTCTCGAGTGCGCTCGTGACCATGATCGTCTGCACGTCCTTGCCGAGCGCCGCGAACTCGACGTTCGTGCGGAACATGCGAAACGCCTCGGCTTGCAGCCCGGTCGGATCGTCGACCATCGCGAGATGGTTGATCTCCCGGAGCTTCTTGGGTGGCTCGGGCAGGCGCGCAAGCAGCGGAAGGTGCAGCTGCTCGGCGATCGCCTCGGCCGAGCGAACGCGCGTGTCGAGCGACTCCCGTAGGAAGGCGAACCCAATGCCGAAAAAGAGGCCGAGCACAAACCCGAGGGCGATGTTGCGCGCCGTCTTCGGCGCGGTCTGAACTGCAGCCGCCCCGGTCTGGATGACGGTCGCGTCTGAAGTCTTCAGCGCTTCAAGCTCTTGGAGAGTCTGCTCCTTTTCAACCAGGCCGTTGTACAGCGGACTCCCTTTTGCCGCTTGAGCCAGGCTTTGTTCGAGGCCTGTCCTCGCGGTCTCCAGCGGCGCAGTCTCGACTTGAAGGCGGTACGCGACATAGGCGCGAGCGTAGGCGGCGGCCATGTCTGTCGCGAGCGTGCGAGAGCTACTGGTGGCGTGGAACGTGAGCGTGTCGGCGTTCGAGCCCGGAGATACGGAGGACTTCTCAAGAAAGTGCTTCGGAGTCATTGGAAGCCTCAGCCGCCTAACGACTCGGGCAGCAACGTTCGGTGTCCGGGCCAGATCAGCCTGAGTCTGGGTCAAGCGATCAGCCGGGTCGGCCGAAGACAACTGGGTCTGCGTACCGGTCAGCTCACTTCCGACGTCCTGCTGCGACAGCAACACCTGCGCTGAGCCCTCGTACTGCGCCTTCTGCGTCAGGGAGAACGCAAGCGCTGCAAGCGGCACGATCACGACCGCCTGAGCAATCACCCATTTACGACGACGAACGACCTGCAGGTAGTCCCGCAGGGTCGCTACATGCGTCGACGAAGTCGAAGCTTGCCGCACAGCTCAGTTCACCCTCTCCCGGTTCGTTGCCCTAGGCACGTCGTAGACGTGCGAGGTCACATACTGGACCTAAGTCCAGGTTGACGCAAGACCAACCGGTCTTATTTCCAGGACCGAAGGTCCTACGACATGTACGTCAGTCGGCGGCTGTCGCGACCGGGCGACGCTGCGACGCGGCGCGGATCCCCCAGACGAGGAACCCAGCCACGCCCAGCGCGGCGCCGACCTCGACGATCGTGTTCGCCGCCGGCACGTCCACGAGCTTGATGCCCGAGAGCACCAGGACGAGCGCGAATCCGACTCGCAAACCGCGTTCGGGCACCTTGATCGACAGGTTCGACCCGATCAGAACACCGGGGATCGAGCCGACGAGCAGCCACGCCATCGCGTGCAGATCGACGTTCCCGTGAATCAGGTGGCCGGCACCCGCGACCCAGAGGAGCAGCGCGGCGTGGAGCATGTCTGTGCCGACCATCCGCGTCGCCGACAGGGGGAAGAGCAAGAGCAGCGCGAGACCGAAGAACGTGCCCGAGCCGACCGACGTCAGGCCGACGACGAAGCCGAAGCTGGCGCCGATCGTCGTCGCGATGAGCTTCACGCGTGTCGTGATCTCGAAGTGGTCGTCGTTCTCGGCCCGCGGACGCACGAACGTCTTCGCCAGGAAGCCGAAGCCACCGGCGATCAGCGTGCCGCCGATGATCTTGCTCATGTCCGACTCGGTCTTGTCGGAGAACGAGCTCGCGATCTGCACGCCGACGAGCGACAACGGCGCCGAGCCGACAAGCATCCACAGCGCGAGCTTCGTGTGCACGTTTCCGAGCTGGCGGTGACGCCACGCGCCGAACGACTTGAACACCGCGCCGTGGAGGATGTCCGTGCCGACCGCCGTCTTCGGATCGAAGCCGAAGATCAGGATCAGCATCGGCGTCATCAGGCTGCCGCCCCCCATGCCGGTCATGCCGACGAGGATCCCGACGGCGGCGCCCGCGATCACGTACTGCCAGGTCACGGCCGCGGCTCGCTTTGGAGCGCTTCAGACAGGAACCTGGTTCGCAGAACCAGGTTCCTCACGTGCGCGCTCCGGGGATCGGGCAGCTGACGAACGGCTTGCCGCGCACGAGGCAGCTCAGCTTGTAGGCCTCGCAGCCGGTGCAGAAGCCGGTGATCGCCGAGAGCAGCGCGAGCGCGGCGACCAGCAGGGCGAGGATCACGCCGACCACCGGCGCACCGGCGGCGTACGCGATCGAGGCAGCGCCGAGGAAGACGACGCCGACGATGTTCGCGAAGCGCGGCGGGCGGGAGTCCTCGAGCGGGCCCTCGCCGAAGCGCGGCTGGATCAGCTCGAAGTACGCGAGGCACGGCAGGCAGAAGCGGCGGCCGAACGTCAGGCCAACGAGGAGCTGCAGCGCGAGCAGCGCCAGCAGCCACCACCAGCCCGTCGCGACCGCGACAACCGACACGACGCCGATCAGCGCCTGGTTCGTGCGCGGCGCGCGCGAGTCGATGACGGTCAGGTCGCGATACGGATCCGCGCTACGAAGCATCGACCACCATGCCGGCGCCGATCGTCTCGTTCGTCGCCTCGTCGATCACGATGAACGCGCCCGTCGCACGGTTGCGCGCATACGGATCGACGCAGAGCGGCTCGGCGAGCCGGAAGCGCACGACACCGAGGTCGTTCAGCTCCATCCGCCCCGGCGAAGGCCGGTCCTCGAGCGTCGAGATGTCGACGACCGAGACGATCTCGTCGAGGCGGGCGGTGACCGTGCGCGTCGTGTGTTTCAGCAGCACGCGCGCGCGATCCTCGACCGGCCGCTCCGACATCCAGCACACGCGCGCCGTCAGCTCGCGCGCGACCACCGGTGCGTTCTCGGGATCGGCGAGCAGGTCGCCACGCGAGACGTCGACGTCGTCCTCGAGCAGGATCGTCACCGACTGCTCCGGGATCGCCTCGCCGCCCTCCGCGCCGTCGATCGCCGAGACGCGACTGCGCGCGCCCGACGGCAGCACGACCACCTCGTCGCCGACGCGCCACTCGCCGCCCGCAACCTGCCCGGCATAGCCGCGGTAGTCGTGGTGCTCGTCGGCCATCGGCCGGATCACCCACTGCACCGGGAATCGACGGTCGTCCACGTTGCGGTCGCCGGCGAGCTCGACCGACTCGAGATGCTCGAGCAGCGTCGGCCCGGCGTACCACGGCATCGCGTCGGTCCGGTCGACCACGTTGTCGCCCTTGAGCGCCGAGATCGGGATCATCGTCGCGTCGTGAAGGCCGAGCTGCGCGCCGAGCTCCGCCAGATCGCGCGCGATCTCGTCGAACCGCTCCTCGGCGTAGTCGACGAGATCCATCTTGTTCACCGTGTACACGACGTGCGGCAGCTCGAGCATCGAGACGATGTACGAGTGCCGGCGCGTCTGCTCGATCACGCCCTGGCGCGCATCGACGAGGATCACCGCCACGTCCGCGGTCGAGGCGCCCGTGACCATGTTGCGCGTGTACTGGACGTGACCCGGCGCATCGGCGAGCTGGAAGCGACGGCGCGGCGTGACGAACGAGCGGTACGCAACGTCGATCGTGATCCCCTGCTCGCGCTCGGCCCGCAGGCCGTCGGTGAGCAGCGCCAGGTCGACGTAGTCGTGGCCGCGGCGGCGCGACGCGTCCTCGATGTGCTCGAGCTGGTCGACGAGGATCTGCTTCGTGTCGTAGAGCAGCCGGCCGATCAGCGTCGACTTGCCGTCGTCCACCGACCCGGCGGTGACCAGGCGCAGGAGCTCGCTGTTGAGAAGGTCGGGCGAAGTCATGAGCGCTCCAGACAGCAACCTGGTTCGCAGAACCAGGTTGCAGGATTAGAAGTACCCGACACGCTTGCGGTCCTCCATGGCCGCCTCGCTGACGCGGTCGTCGGCGCGTGTCTCGCCGCGCTCGGTGACGCGCGTCGCGGCGATCTCGGTCACGACCTCTTCGAGCGTCGCAGCGTCGCTCATCACGCCGCCGGTGCACGACATGTCACCGACGGTGCGGAAACGCACGGTCGCGCGGAACAGCTCCTCGTCGGGAAAGCGCTCGACGAAGTCGGACGCCGCGTAGATCATCCCGTCGCGGCGGAACACCTCGCGCTCGTGCGCGAAGTAGATCTTCGGCAGCTCGAGGTTCTCGTGCGCGATGTACTGCCACACGTCGAGCTCCGTCCAGTTCGAGATCGGGAACACGCGGATGTGCTCGCCCTTGCGGATGCGCGCGTTGTAGAGGTTCCAGAGCTCGGGCCGTTGCGCGCGCGGGTTCCACTGGCCGAAGTCGTCGCGGAAGCTGAAGATGCGTTCCTTCGCACGCGCCCGCTCCTCGTCGCGGCGCGCGCCGCCCATCGCGGCGTCGAAGCCGTGCTCCTCGATCGCGTCGAGCAGCGTCGTCGTCTGCAGCTGGTTGCGCGACGCGCGCGGGCCCGTCTGCTCGACGACGCGGCCCTTGTCGATCGACTCCTGGACACTCGCTACTACCAAGCGTTCATTCAGTTCGGCGACGCGGCGGTCTCTGAACTCGATCACCTCGGGGAAGTTGTGCCCCGTGTCGACGTGCATGACCGGGAACGGGAACTTCGCCGGCCGGAACGCCTTCTCGGCGAGGCGCAGCATCACGATCGAGTCCTTGCCGCCGGAGAAGAGCAGCACCGGCCGCTCCCGCTCCGCCGCGACCTCGCGCATGATGTGGATCGCCTCGGCCTCGAGCGCGTCGAGATGCGAGAGCGTACGCCGCGTCACGCTCACCGTGCCACCTCCGCGTTGATCAGTCGAAGTTCCTCGAGCAGCGCGAGCACACGCGCCGCCGACTCACCCGGCGTCTCATCCGTCGTGTCGAGCCGCAGCTCGGGATTGCTCGGCGTCTCGTACGGCGCCGACACTCCCGTGAAGTTCTCCATCTCGCCGGCGAACGCGGCCGCGTAGTGACCTTTGGGGTCGCGGCGCGCGCACTCGTCGAGCGGCGTCGCGACGTGTACCTCGACGAACGGCACGAGCGGCTCGATCATCGCGCGCGCATGACGCCGCCCTTCCTCGTACGGCGAGATCGCCGAGACGACGACGATCGCCCCGGCGCGCGAGATCCGCGAGGCGACCCAGGCGACCCGTCCGATATGCGTCTCGCGGTCAGCCCGCGTGAAGCTGAGGCCCTTCGAGAGGTGCGTGCGGACGACGTCGCCGTCGAGGCGATCGACGACATGGCCGCGCCGCTCGAGCTCGGGCGCGACATTCGACGCGATCGTCGTCTTCCCCGCACCCGGCAGGCCCGTGAACCAGAGAACGAATCCGCTCATGATTCCCGCTCCCGGCGGCGGCCAAGCCGCCGCCTCCGCTCTTTGATGACCTCCGTCAAGCCTACGGTCATGTGTGCAGACCACACTCCGTGCGCTCGCTGCCTGCCCAGCGGCCCTCGCGACCCTGGCCGGGGACGGTCGAGTGCGTGTCGCCGATCGACGCGTACCCCTGGTCGTGCAGCGGGTTGTACGGCAGGTTGCGCTCCTTGATGAAGCGCCAGCAGTCGTCGTCGCTCCAGTCGGCGAGCGGGTTCGCCTTCCAGAGCTCGTGCTTCTCGTCCCAGCCGAGCTTCGGCGCGTTCGCGCGTGTCGGCGACTGGTCGCGGCGGACGCCGGTGATCCAGCAGTCGAGATCGAGGAGCGCGCGGTTGAGCGGCTCGACCTTCGCGATCGCGAGATAGAGGTCGGGCTTCCTCTCCCAGAGCTTGTCCTCGACCGGTGCGCCCTCGAACACCTCGATCTTCGTGTCGTAGCGGCGCTCGACCTCGCGCCAGAGCTCGTACGTCTCCGGAAAGAGGTGGTGCGTGTCGATCGCGAAGACGCGCGCCTTCGGATCGATGCCGAAGAGCAGGTCGAGCAGCACCGACTCCTC
>Ga0070741_10001729_pt1 | contig 63435 bp, 40 predicted proteins | sample Coa_R1_4_FD_66440 | JGI IMG/M metagenome (GOLD analysis project Ga0070741, IMG submission 66440) | Surface soil microbial communities from Centralia Pennsylvania, which are recovering from an underground coalmine fire - Coalmine... | ecosystem: Environmental > Terrestrial > Soil > Unclassified ...
CGTGATGTGCGGTACAATCCCACCGATTTCTTCACCCTTTTTGTTCTGCTTGCGGACATAGACAAAGCCGCCCGCTGGGCCGCGCGCTTCGTCCTTCAATTGGTACCAAGGGAAGGTCGCCGTCAAAAGGCGTTGGCGCGCCAGCGCCAAGGGCACGCGGCTGCAATCAATCGTGATCCAGCGGCGGCCCCATTGCTCGGCCACGTAAGCCGTCGTGCCGCTGCCACAAGTGGGATCGAGAACAAGGTCGCCGGGACGAGTAGTCATCAGGAGACAGCGCGAAACCACCCTGGTATCGGTCTGAACGACATAGAGCCTCTCATCTCCGACAAAACCACCAATTCCTGTGTCGCTCCAGACTGTCCCAAGAGGCTGAAGGGCGAAGTCGTCAAAAAAACGCACAAACCGGAGCGTATTCCCTTTTACTGCCAGCCGCTTGGCGTAACGTAACCTCTCGATCCCATCCGCCGTCGTCGCCCAATGCCTATTCGGTGGTGGACGAAATGTTTGGCCCTCAAACTCAATCTTGAACCCTAACGAATCTTGCCAGCCTGGCGAGACCATCGGATTTCTCGCGAACGGCCTTCCCAGTTCACGAACCTTAGCTCCGAGGGATCTCTCATCGCTGGTTAGAGGGCGTCGTTTTCCATCTGGAAGCTCAATCTGGTCGTAGAAGTTCAATTCCTCGGGTGTGAGTTCACGCTCACCATAAACCGCTTGAACCCTTGCCTGTTCCTTTGACCTTGCATACCAGAGAAGGAAGTCGTGCGTTGTAGATAGACCTTCGTCACTCGCGAAGCCAGTCTTCTTGAATGCGATTGCTGCCACAGCACACTCGGGCTCGAATATCTCATCCATCACCTCCCGAACATGGTGCAGATTCTCATCGCTGATCTGCACAAAGATACTGCCGCTGGGCGTGAGCAATTCGCGGGCAAGCATGAGCCGGTCGCGCATGTAAGTCAAATACGAGTGCAAACCCAGTTCCCAAGTGTCCCGGTACGCCTGCACCATCTCCGGCTCACGCGTCATGTCGTCATCGTCGTTGTGACTTACGTCCCGCTTGCGGACAAAGGGCTGGAAATTTGAGCCGAACTTCACGCCGTAAGGCGGGTCCATATAAATCATTTGGACCTGCCCGCCCAGGCCCTCGTAATGCAGGAGCGAATTCATCACCACCAGCGAATCGCCCAGAATCATCCGGTTCACCCACTTGTCCCGATGCTCGTAGGCGCGCAGCACCTGGTCGGTGATGGAATGCTGCGGGTCGCCGAACAGGCTGTACATATCCATCTGCTTGTCGAGCTTGTGGCTGGTCAGCGTCTCAATGATCGCTTTGGTGGAAAGCCGCTCGTGAACGAACAGCGGTATGGTAGGAACATCAAACGAGAGCCGCTCAGCCTTGCCCGCCCAGTTCAAAAACGGCCGCGAAAGCGCCTTGAGCCTCTCCATTGCGTCTTGAAGGCCGGTGACGGAGCAAAACTCTCTGGGTTTTCCATTCGCGTCCCTGCCGGAATAGAAGCGGCGCGGTTCTTTGAACCGGTGGGGTGGCGGCAGGGCGGCGGCTTCCTCGATCACTGCAAGCAGCCACTCGCCGAGTTCCCGCGTCCCATTCTGCCCGTCCCAATCAAGCGCCGGAGAAATCGAAGAGTCGTAGCGGTAAGTGACGGGCGGTTTCTTTTTCTTGAACTGTGCCTGCGTGCCCACATCCGGCCGCATCGGGCTTTCGGATTCCGGGTGCTTGTAGCTTTCCGCCTGCTGAAGCCTGGCGGCCTTCTTCGCAACTCTGACCTTCGCTTTCGCCATGGAGTTCCTCTTCAGTCAACAGTGGAACGCATCATTAAATCAAAACCGTCGCCAAAGTTCCAGCCGGAATCTGCTGCGGTTGGCGATAAGATGTTACCCCGGAAGCGCGCGGGCCTGAAGTTGACCCTAACCCGAGGTTAGCCGCAAACGATCTGTCGCACATCCTTCAAGAGCACGAAGAGATGCATCGGATCAGTGGGCGACGGGACAGAGTTCTATCGGGACCCCGGAAGAACTGGGCCGCAACTCTGTAAAGAAGCTTGCCGCGTTAGTTGGTAAGCACCAGCAGTTGCGCGTTCGCCGCCAGCACCTCGCGCGCCACCTCTTGAAACTTGCACCCTGCCTCCACCCGCCGCCGCGCCTCCGCCACCTTATCCCTTCGAATCCCCACGATACGCCGTCGGCCTTGGGCCATGAAGATAAGCGACCAGGCCTCATGGCCTCGGTTCTGCGCACAGTGGCAGCGCGGATTGCCACAACGGGTGTAACTGCGCTTGAGGGTACCGGGCAGAGGACTGGCGAGAATCGCAAAAACGCCGAAGCAAGATCGCTCTGTTCAGTTCCGTCCAGGCTGAGGAACGCCGCGCCGTGGAAGCGGCGAAAAACCAGGGAGTACGAGGAGTCTGGAGCCCTTCCACCGCGCCTGGAATCCGTCATACGGAGAAAGTTTCCCATTCCCTCCGCGGTGGCTACGGTGGAAACCGAGAATGTGGAGGATCACTGATCATTCCGAACAAGCACACCTGCAACGAACAGGCAGCAGTTGAACGCACTGGGTTCCCTGATCATATGGCAGGTTTGGCCCTGATGAGACCATAGACTCAGCCCGAGCCAAAACTTATGTAAAATTTACATTTGCACAAGGCGCAGTATATCCCTTTCCTGATCCACCATTAGCCTCCTACTCGCAAGATTCCACGCCGCTTATCAGCTTCTTATTTCGCAAATTTGTAAACTGGCATTTGGGTTGCGCAGTTACCGGGGGGCGCCTGTAGCTACAGGCTTGGGAATTTGACCCCAAAAGTTTGGAGGTGCTCATGAGACCCAATCCCATCAGGGCTTCGACCACACAGAAGTCATTTTGTGCTCCAAACGCAAGTGGCATCGCGCTGCTTCTGGCAACGGTACTCTTTGCATCAGCCGTCGTGGGCACAGGAAATGATCAAACATCGAGGCCTCTTAATCGGACGCAAGTTCTGGGATTGGTGGCGGGCGGCGTGGCCAACCAGCGTGTCGTGATGCTGGTCAAAGAGCGCGGGATTAACTTTTACCCGACGCGTCAATACCTTGCAGAACTCCGCGATGCGGGCGCTGACAACTCACTCATCAAAACAGTGGAAGAGGCTGCCCCAGCTCAAGCTCTGCACACGCGTCTATCAGCGAAGGATCGGTCGGTTGAGCAATGCTTGACACGCGGCGCACGCCTGACGCTGGCAAAGGATTATCGGCAAGCGGAACGCGAGTATCGTGCGGCAATAAAACTCAGACCGAACGACCCCAATCTTCGATTTGCCCTCGGATACGCCCTTTCGGAGCAAGGGAAATGGATTGAAGCCGCTGCCCAATACAAGGCCGTGTTGGAACGAGACCCGGAGGATATCGCCGCTCGGAGCAATCTGGCGGTGGCGCTCAGCAAGGCGGGAAACGTCGACCAGGCCATCGGGCAATATCGATCAGCCCTGGCAACGGAGCCTGATGTGGCGGCGATTCATGATAATCTCGGACTTGCCTACCGAGACAAAGGCGAGATAGATGCGGCGATTACTGAATTCCGAAAGGCACTGCGCTACAACCCGCGCGATGCGCAGGCTCACAATAACCTGGGGGTTGCCTTGCAGGGCAAGGGAGAGTTAGACGCTGCAATTCGCGAATATCGGAGTGCCCTGCAATTCGAGCCCGATTGCTGCCAGGTCGAATATAATCTTGCGATCGCGCTGGAACTTAAAGGCGATCCACAGGGGGCGGCAAGAGCCTTCCGAAAAGCCGTGAAAGCCAAACCTAATGATCCTCTAGCTCACTTCGGCCTGGCCACCGCCCTGGAGCGCGAGCGAGATTATCGTAGCGCGCTCGTTGAATACAAAATCGCCTCCCGGTTGGCTCCCAACGACCCAACCATCCGTAAAAGCTACGAAGCGTTGCTAAGCCGGACTGAGAATAAACAGGACCATGCGACTATCGCCCAGCGCAAATAAGCGGGAATTTCCCACCTTCAATTTCACGGCGAGGCAGCCCTCTTCGCGCGGCTTCAAGGGGCGCAGACAAAATTTCGAGCGTCATTGGGGTCGCCCGTTCCTTTATATCTGGCAATCTCCGGATAAGGACAAAGCGGACGCGTCATGAGGGCTCCGCTCGCCGAATTCGCAGGATTGCGGTATTTCGTGGCGATGATGTCGTCCGGGGCAATTCCGCTTTCCACCCATCGTTCAAGTGCGCTGAACATGCTATGTTGCGGGTCAAGTTTTGCCCCCTCAACGGAAGCACCAAAGGCACTGGGGCCCGGGCCGAGGGCGCAATGCTGCACTCCAGGCGCCATATAAAGGCGGAGGAAATCGCGGGTTTGGTGGAGCCCCATGCGCGCTACAACACTCTTGTAGTAGTTCACAGTATTGACCGGCGCGATGGCGCTGTCATTCCAGCCGTGGAACATGATGAGCTTTCCCCCATGCGCTTTGAAGGTGCTCAGGTTCGGATCGGTGGCATTCAGGATGGGGGCCAGCTTCCGATCCGTAAGTTGCACGTCGGAATCGAAATTCAGCTTGCGATAGTCCCAGTCAGGATTGCTGAACACCATGTTTGAGAAGAACTGCGTGCCGAACGCGAACAACAAACTCTTCTCGGGCGCGGAACCCGTAATCCAGGGTGCCCATCCATTGTTCCCCAATTCGCCCCCCGGCTCGTAACCCGGGAAAATCTGCTCGCCTCGGGAGTTTCTGGGTCCACGATAAATTTTTTCAAGTGCAGTCACTTCCGGAGCGGTCAGGCAACTGTTGGAATCCGCACTTCGGCACAGGAGCGTTGCGGGATTAAAGTGGCATCTTCGTGGGTCGTTCAGAATGCCGTCGGTAACGCCATCTTCGGCATCGCAGGCCGCAAGCACAGCAGCGCTGATGGCCGGAAGTTTGCTCGGCGGAATATAACTGGCAGCATGGGCAAGGGTTGCCTGGTCAACCCAAACCGCTGCGGTCAAAAGATGGGTCCAGAAGTTCGCTGGAGCGCCGGCAATAATCCCGTCATAGTCCTCGGGGAAACGCTGAGCCTCCATCAAAGCCTGCCGTCCGCCATTTGAGCAACTGGCGAAATAAGACCAGCGAGGCGCAACGCCATAAAAGCGCTGAACGATAGCCTTGGCCTTGACCGTCATTTCATGAATTCCTCGATAACCGAAATCAATCACTTTTTCCGGATGCCCCAGTGCCCAGCTTCCGTCCGTAGCGCTGCCAGTGTGACCGGTATCGGTGGAAGCGGTGGCGAAACCCATGCGAACCGCAGATGCCAGCTGCTCGTATTGAATTGAACCGGCGAAGCCGCCGTTTCCCGCGCCGTCAAACTTGCCGTTCCAGCCGGATACGGGCATCCATACTTCAAATCTGATATTGGAGTCTGATGTGGGCTTGATTGTGCCCGCCACGCGGCAAAACGCCGGAACATCCTTAAATTGGAGGCGCGATGGCTGGAAGCCACCGGCGCCGACTTCCTGAGCCAGCGTGATGGTCGTGTGCGGAAGTTTAAGATCCTTCAGGCTTGCACAAGTGGCGCTGGCAGCGCGAGCAGGGCAGAATTTTGCCGAGGCTAACATGATTGCGGCAATGAGAAGAGCTGAAGCAAGATACCTCATAACGATTCCTTTCGTGTGCAATGTCAAAAGGCGCCATTATGGCGTCATGAAAGTAGATTGACCAAGGCCGCCTGTCAAGATCACTCGTCCACGGCTTAAGGGAAGATCCACTTGCCTCACCCATTGTAATCCCTTGCTGCGGGGCTTTAACCTTGTGGCTTGCTCACACGAAAGCCATAGGTGAAGCCTGCCACCTTGAACCAGAATCGAGGCGGCTTGCGTCACAAGTCGCTCCATCTGCCCCACCGCTCGGGCTGTGGATGCATCAAATCTTAAATCGGAACCAGAGATTTCCTCTAATCTTTGTGAGCTTACACCTACTTTTTCAAACCTGCATTGCCTCGCCACCTCTTTTAAAAACGCCCGCTTTTTGGCCACGGGTTCAAGCAGCGTGATTTCAAGTTCCGGAAAGATGATCTTGAGCGCGAGACCCGGGAACCCGGCGCCGCTTCCAATATCCAGCAGGCTACCGCGCAATTGCTCATAGCGCGACAAAAACAGGCTTTCCCCAAAATGACGTGTGACGCATTCTTCAGCATCTCGAATCGCCGTGAGGTTGATTCTGGCATTCCAGCGCAGAAGCAACTCAAGATAAGTCTTCAGCCTGGACACTTTTTGTGAATCAAGTTGCAACCCAAAAGGCTCTAAAAGCTCCTGAATCCTGTTCTCACTTGGTGCCATCGGATTGATTTTAGCAGCGACGTCAAACACAAATTACGGCACACAGGTATGGTAAGATGGCGAATCTTCAGCCGGGAGAATCCATGAATCCAACGGCACGGTTCTTCGATGAAATTCGCTCCGGTTTGAGTCGAGTTCAGGTGAGCCAGGTTCGGGCGACGGCGGACATCATTGCTCAGACGCTTGAGAACGGAGGCATTATTCACACCTTTGGGACAGGCCACTCAGCGCTTCTGGCACAGGAACTATTTTACCGCGCGGGCGGGCTGGTGGCCGTCAATCCCATTCTCGATCCGAAGCTTGGGTTTGAAGGCGGAGCTTTTGCAAGCACCGCTTTTGAGCGATCCTCGGAAGGCGCGGCCGAACTTGTGGCAAAGGCTGACTTTCGTCCGGGGGATGCCGGGATTGTAATCTCGAATTCGGGCCGGAATCCGCTGCCTGTGGAGATGGCCTTGCGCATGAAATCGGCTGGACTCAAAGTGATCGCGCTGACGAATCTCCAGCAATCCCAGGCCAGCGAGTCTCGTCACTCTTCAGGAAAACGGCTCTTTGAGATTGCAGATGCGGTGCTCGATAATTGTTGTCCATGGGGCGATGCGGCTGTAGAAATTGCCGGGATGCCGCACCGACTGGGCCCCCTCTCGACAATCCTCGGAGCGGCGATCTTACATGCGGTGATCCTGGAAGCGGCAGCGCAACTGGCAATGAAAGGAAAGCCGCCCGCCACGTTTATGAGTTCCAACGTGGGCAGCCTGACTCAGGAGGACCTGCAACATCTTGCCACGCCTTATCAAGACCGGATTCGATACTATCAATCCACGGGGAATGTTTCATAGCTTTGCACCGCCCGAATCTGATTGCTGAAGTCAGGGTATCCGGGTAGAATCGGGTTTCAATGCCGACAAAATTTCATCAGATTCTGCGCGCTATTGGCAAGGAATGCGAGTCAAAATCTCTCACTGAAGCCGAAGTCGAGAAAATCTTCCAGCAACGCGATTTCTTCGCTGAGTTGGGTTATGACGGCTTCGGCAAGGATATCCTCGCCCAGCGTGGGAAATTCCGCAAACGCTACGACGTTGCTCTGACAGGCTTCGGTGGGCGCGTTCATGCCGTCATCGAATTCAGGAAAGCGAGATCAGAGCCTCTCCGTTCATTCGTCAGCGAGTTGCACGAAAAATACGTTAAACCGCATCTTGCACTTTTCGGCGTGTTAACAAACGGCGTGGACCTGGTTTTTTACGCCCGCACGAACGGAGAGTTCACCGAACAGTTTGGCTTCACACTCTCGGAAGCAACGGAAGACGACGCTCAAAAAACCGAGAATTGGCTGCGCAAGCGCAAAGTCCAGTTTGAGCTTCTGGAAAGCCTGCTGGACAGGCTCCGGTTCAACCTCGCCCAACAACTGCTAATCTCAGATACCCAATCCGAGCCAGCACGAATTTTTTCCAGATGTTTCAGCTACGGCGCGAGTCAGCTTTTGGCCGGCTGGTGATCGCGCTCAAAGAGCTCCTGCCAAAAACGATCGAGGCTTCCCGTTTTGCCAGGGGTTCATACGAATTCTGGCTCAAGACCAATGCGCGCCAACTTAAGTACAAGGATGTTCCCGAAAGCTGGAAGGATTTTCTTGGCAGCAAGGCGTCGAGCGAAATCGCTCAATTTTCGTTCAGTCTGGAAATACCCTACACTATTGTTTCACGATAGATGCTTGCGAAGGCTGCATACGATCAAGGCTTTCCGGGCGTCCGATTTGTGCCGCGCATCCGGGAAAGCCTGAATGAGCTTGCCATTCACGACCGACTGCACCCGGAAGATTATCGTGAGATCGCTGAACGGTCGTTTAAGCGCACCAGCGAGACCGTATTCAGCAGCATCTTTCTCCAGGATATTTTCGACTGGTGGTTTGATTGTCCTCTGGCGGAAGGCCGCGCTCTTTTTTATGCCCTGGGTGAATGCCTTCTGGCGGTGACGCAGTTTAATTTCCTCGAACTCTCGGGCGACCTGCTGGGCGAGCTTTACCAACTCTATTTTGATCGTGATACGCGCAAGGCTTTGGGCGAGTTCTACACGCCTGCGGAGGTCATTGAATTCATCCTGAATGAATGCGGCTATGAGGGGCAGCAGGGCCAGCGCCTGCTTGATCCTGCCTGTGGCCCCGGCTCCTTCCTGGCGACAGCTCTCAAGCGATACCTGCGGCGGGCAGGCAATCGCAGTTCCAAGGACGTGCTGCTCGATCTTGCCGAAGGGCTTCGGATCGTAGGTTTTGATATCAACCCGTTTGCCGTGCTCATGGCGCAGATCAACTATGCCGCTCTCATTCTTCCCCGCTACGCCGAGGCCATCCAGCAGGACCGTGACTTCCGCATTCTCCGACTCCCCGTGTTCCGTACGGATTCGCTCCGCATCGAGGAACGCGAGGAAGATGGCAGTGGACCTTCCAAAGGCGGACTCCAGATCAGCATGCGGTTTGCAGAGGGCTTGTTGAACCTGACTGTTTACCTGCCGATTAAGGAAGAGAAAAAGACTTTTCATAAAATGCTGGTAGGGGTGTCGCGATTTCTTGACGCCAGACAGCGCGGACTCATTTCCAACCTTGAAGAATATGTGGCGGCGCTTGCCCGCGTCTTCCAGGCCGTGCGAGACCCGCGCTTCACTCTTCAGCAGCTTTTAGAGAGCCGCTTTGGTGAATGCGCTGAAAAGCTGGAGACTTACCTGCGGCCTACGCTGACTGCGCTCGAAGAGACAATCGTCGAACTGAAGGGGAAATACGAAGATGGTCGCTTCATGAAGGCGATCGAAGATCTGGTGCTGGCTGTTTCACTTAAACGCGACTTGCAATACGAGTTTGTGGTATCCAATCCTCCCTACGTGCGAATTCAGAAGATTCCCGAACACGTCAAGGAATACTGAACCGGAAAATACCAATGGACAGAGCACAACTACGATCTTTACGTGCCCTTTCTTGAGCGGGCCATCCGTGCGCCTGACCGCGATGGATGGCTGGCCGATGGCGGGCGGTTGGGCTTCATTCTCTCGGATCGCTTCCTGAATGTGGATTATGGCGAGAAGTTGCATGAGCATCTGCCTCGGGCGCTGCGCGTGGATTTACTCATTGATTTTCGCGACACGCGGGTTTTCGCTGGAACGCTGAACTATCCGGCTATTTTGATTGCCGAACGACATCCCGACGGCATGGAAGGCGAACTTCAGGCCGCGCGTGTCTTTGCGAGCGATGCGGACCCAAATGAAATCTATGCAGAGGTTCTGTGTTCGGTGGAAGGTTCTATTCGTATGGGGATCAGTTTATCGAGAGGCTGGTCATACCAAATTTATAGCGACGCGGGAAGGCGCAAACAAGCTTCTGAGGCTGCTGGCTGAAACCAGGGAAGAGCTGGCCAGCACTGCGGCAAAGATCCGATCGCAAGAAGAGGATCTCAATCACCAAGTCTATGATCTGTATGGTCTGACTCTGGATGAGCGGAAAATCATCGAAGATTTTCTTGCCCGCTACAGCAGCGCGCCAGCCTTTTCGAATGTTCAGGCGCCCGATGAAGAGGAGGATGAGAATTATCCTGCCGGGGCAGGGCCATAAACTAACTCTTTCGGTTACGATTCGGGTCGTCTGGCAAGATCATCACTCAGTTTTCGGATTTCCCTCATCGAGATTGGGACTCTACCGCTTCTTTTGCTGGAAAAGCTTGAAAAGGTTCTGAAGCACGTTGGGAGGCTGATGGGAGTTCCCGGCGGGGCTTGCCGCAGCGGGCGGCTGAAAAAACTGGCGCGCGGTTTCGAGTTGGAAAAGCGGATGCTGCAAAGTGCCATTCACCACGAAAGGCAACTTGAGCTTGCCATTCTGGTAAGTTGCGCCCGAAATGTTGGCCAGAAGACTGGTCAGCGGATTCTGGCGGGCCGCAATTTCCGCAATTCCCTGGTAGTGCAATGGGTTCGCTCCGGTCAGTTCCACCCTCCCTGATCCATCCACCGTAATCCCTGTACCAATGATGTGAATGCTGGGCATGGTCAGCACGCTATTGGCCAGTTGCCATTTGGCCGAGATGGACGAAAAAGCGGCGGGATCACCGGAGGCAGGCCCCAGTTGGGCCACATGAGCCAGTTCCAACAAGTTCTTGTTCAGTTGGAGTTTCAGCCAGCGTCCCTTGCGGATGCTGACCGTTCCGTTGCCTTGCTTTCCTTCCCAAGGGTTCGGCGATTTTACAAACTTTCCGAAAAGATTCATCTGGCCACCCAGTTTGCCGGTCATCGCGCCACGCGAGGCTGGAAATTGGTTGAGAAGTTTGGCGACGTCTACATCACTGAGTTCTATTTCCGCGCGATATTCCAAAGCCGGCTGCGCGAGATTGACCAGAACCTGGCCTTTTCCTTGGCCATCGTAAAAATTGAAGCGCAGATGATTGAATTGCACCTGTTCGGGAGACATTGCGATATCCGATTCCACCTTTGTCGCCTCAACATGGGCGGTTTTCAAGGAGGCGACTTTTAATGTGCCCGTGGTGTTGGCCGACGGATTGTGGGCGACTCCCCTGGGTGCTGTGAAAGCCGTGAAATCGAAACCCCCGAGGGTGGATGAAATGCCGTTGCATTCAAGTGTCGGAACAGCGGGCTCACCCGACGCTGAGAGGTTCCTGACCGTCATTTGACCATCGCTCAGAACGATTTTCGAGATCTCCTGAAGTGAGAAAAGAGGAGGATCGCCCGACGGAGGCCCGAATCTAGCGTCCGTGACACGATCATCGCGCAATGCCGTGATGGGTATTGTCTCCTGAACATTCGCCTGTGCTGGCGGAGCGATCTGATAATTCCAATGTCCTTGCACATCAGACTCCAAATTCAACACCGGCTTGTCGAGATCCAGGCGTTTGATCACAATCTGGCGATTCCAGAGTGCATGCAGGTCGAGTCGCGCGTGGATATGCTGCACTTTGAGCCAATCGCCCCTGGGGAATCCAGGAGGATTAGCCATGGCGAACTGATCCACGCGAATATTGATGGTCGGAAACACCGAAAGCGCCAGATGACCGATTTCGATCCGGCGGCCGGTGTTTTGTTCGATGTAGGAAATTACATCGGGCCGGTAATGATCGACGTCGAAAAGGCGGGGAGCTATGAGCAAAGCGGCGATCACAAAGCCCGCCACGATGCATACAATGATCAGAACGATTTTGGTTGCTCGCTGCATGGAAACTCTACGCTGAAAGCACGGTGTTAAACAGCGTGGCGGAGCCACAGTCAAAGCTAAGTTTCAGATTCCAGAAGGCAACACTCGTGAATAGATGTAAACATGGCTTGCATCACGAAAAAGCTTTACGGCGCGACAAGAAATTCTGGATGAGCAGCACAGAACCCTTCGGCTTCTCGCGGAGGAAACTCCAAGAGGCAAGGAATCTCGATATTCGTCAAAAAAATGGACACTCATCCTCCTCCCCTGAAACCCCGCTTGATTTTGAGCTCGGACGGACCTAGATTAGGGCTATATGAATCCGATATTAACTTACAATAGAATAATCCGATTTGTGGCATCGCCTCTCACGGTACTTCTGGTAACCGCAATGCTCGTCGCGGCGCCGCGCTCGCAGCAGCAAACGTCATCGCAGGAATGCAAGCAACCCCTCTCTTCCGAACCATCACTGGCTGATATTGCGCGTGCCCTCCAGAAACAACGCGCAAAGCAAAATCTAAAAAATGTCCCGCTCTATACGAACGATAACCTCCCGAAAGAGACCGGCGGTGTGGGCTTGATCGGCTCCAGCAACCCTCCCTCCCCCTCGGCCAGCGGAAATGAAAACGCCGGTTCTGTGAGCAAAGAGCAAGATCTAGCCTATCTTCGTTATAAGCTGAACCAGGCCCAACAGCAACTCCAAATGCACCAACGCGAAGTTACAGTGCTACAACAGCAACTGAGCCAAAGCAGCATGCAGTATTATCCCAATCCCAATCAGACCTTATTCCAGGAATATAGCCGGCAAGACATCAACAAGCTCACCGACCAGATTCATCAAAAACAGCAACAGGTTGCAGACGACCAGAAAGAAATTGAAGACTTGCAGGATCAAATCCAGCGAACTCAAGGTTCTCTCGGATCAGTTATTGGGATTTCCGGAACTCCCGAAAGCGCGGTCCCTCCTGGACTCAAGCCCGGAACGAAAGCCTACTGGCAGGCTCGTCTCGATGCTGCGCGCGAGCAGCTGGCGTCCGCACAGGAGGGAGAAAAGCTTGCGGAAGAAGAATTGAAGCTTTTGAACCTGCAACAGCTTCGTACGCTGGATCCCAATCAGCGAACCGTATTAGCTGCAAGAATTAACGCCAAGCAGGCGGAAGTTCAGGCTGCAAAACAGGCGGTTGAAAAAGCACAGCAGGATCTCGATCGCCTGGAAAAAGAGTTCAAGGCAAAGGATTTTCCTGAAGAAGGCAATCCGTAACAGGTTCTTGAAAAACGATTCGGACCCCTTGTCATTCTCAGCGGAGTGAGGAATCACGCGCTGCCCATAAGGAACTCGCAAGATTCCTCCTTCGCAGGTGCGGGACCACCTTTGGCCTCTGGGAATGGCAGCTCTCCGGGTTTCTTCACCCAATTGCTACAACGCTTGATAGAAGGCCAATTGCGAGTCTCCGTGCCGCAAGAGGCGCGCGCGCGACAGCACCCCATAACGTTCCTCAAGCTGGCAATGGCGGGAATGCTCGGCAATAACCAAGGATGTATGGCGCAGAATTTTCAGCCGGCCAAGCTCGCGGAGAGTATGATGATATTCGCGAATTTCGGCATAAGGCGGATCGAGGAAAACGAAATCAAACTTTTCACCCTGGCCTGCCAGCCGCTCCAGGCCGGTCTGCACGCGACTCGGAATAATCCGGAAGCCGGAATCAATGCTCAGGCTCCGAAGATTTTCGCGGATCAGATCAACGGCAGGCCGGTGATGCTCTACGAAAACCACCTCCCGAGCGCCGCGGCTTAGCGCTTCAATACCCACCGCGCCACTGCCAGCGTACATATCCAAAAACGTTGCGCTCCGAATGCTTTCTCCAAGCACGCTGAAAAGCGTTTCGCGCAACTGATCTGAGGTGGGCCGCAGCGCTTCGCCTTTCAGCGTTTTCAGGCGCCGCCCACCGTAAGTTCCGGCAATGATACGCATCCTGTCGCAGAATGAGTTTGGGCGTCCATCGGTCATCCGACGCGCGCCAACTGGTAGCGTTCCGACCAGTGAGCGCGAAGGCTGCGAGTGAAGGCAGCCAATTCCTCAGAAGACTCCGGGCGCTCAACAAACTCCAGGGCCTCACGCCGCGCCCACTCAAGGATCTCGTGGTCGCGCAGCAAATTGGCAATTCGAAAAGCCGGCACGCCCCACTGCCGTGTTCCAAGAAATTCGCCGGGCCCGCGTAGTTTGAGATCCATCTCGGCAATCTTGAAACCATCCTGGGTTTGAGTGAGAATGCGCAGGCGTTCATCAGCCGCTTCGGTTCGGGCTTCACCGGCGAGAAGCAGGCAATAGGATTTGCCTGTGCCTCGGCCAATGCGCCCACGCAACTGGTGCAACTGCGCCAGGCCGAAGTGCTCCGCATGCTCGATGAGCATCACCGTGGCGTTGGGCACATCCACACCCACCTCGATGACTGTGGTTGAAACCAGGATCTGAATCTCGCCGGCTCGAAACCGGCGCATCACACGATCTTTCTCATCAGCCGGCAGCCGCCCGTGAAGAAGCCCCACTCGGAATTCGGGGAAGACGTTCCGTGAAAGATGTTCAAACATGCGCACGGCGGGTTTCAGGTCAAGCTTTTGCGACTCTTCAATCAAGGGGTAGACCACGTAGGCCTGCTCTCCGCTCTGAACCTTTCGACGGACGAACTCAAACGCCTGGGCACGGTCACGCTCGGCATAGGCGCGGGTGACAATCGGCATGCGATGAGGCGGCAACTCATCAATCACGGAGAAATCCAAGTCGCCGTAGGCCGCCAGCGCGTAAGTGCGCGGAATGGGAGTGGCGGTCATAACCAGAACGTGAGGGGCGTGCCCTTTGCGGATTAACTCATAACGCTGCATCACGCCAAAGCGATGCTGCTCATCCACAATCACGAGCGCCAGCCGGGCAAATTCAACATCCGGCTCAATCAGGGCGTGCGTGCCGACGGCAAGCTGCACGGAGCCCTCGGCAAGGCGCTTTTTGAGGGCTGCTCTTTCTTTCGTGGAGCGGCCGCCCACCAGAAGACCCACTTCATAGGACAAAGGAGCGAGCAGTTGTTTGCAATACAGGTAGTGCTGGACCGCCAAAATCTCAGTGGGAGCCATCAGCGCCACCTGGTAGCCATTTTCGATAGCAATGATCGCCGCCTGGAGCGCCACAATCGTCTTGCCAGACCCGACATCGCCTTGCAGCAACCGGCTCATGGGATGTGGCGAGGTCATATCATCCGCAATTTCCTTCAGGACGCGCTTCTGCGCAGTGGTGGGATGAAAAGGCAGAATGCGTTTGATCGCCTGCCGCACGGTGTCCGTGATCCGGAGCTGAATTCCGGGCAGCCATTTGAATTGCCGCCGCTTCAAAGCAAGGGCTACACCCACGTTGAAAAACTCTTCAAAAATCAGCCGTACCTGCTCCGGCGTGCGAAATTGCGATAACTTCTCAAGCGAGCGGCTTTCCTCCGGGAAATGAGTTTGCCGAAGCGCCGCGGCTCGAAAGGGAAGGCGATTTTTCCGCAGCACCGATTCCGGCAGGCATTCCGGAATGTTTCCGTCCATAGCCGCAAGAGCGGTCCACATCAGGCGGCGCAATACGGCGGGTGAGAGATTGCCAATGGCCTCATAGATCGGTGTGATGCGCCCGACTTCCAGGGATTCGGTCTCACTCTCTCCTGAATGGGCAAGGATTTCAAATTTAGGCTGCATCATCACAAGATTGCCCGAGCCGTAGCGGTCAAGCTCCACTTTTCCGTAGAAAAAGACGCGCTGGCCCGGATGGAACACTTCATTCCTTTCCAGGTAAATGGCGTTGAACCACTTGCAGCGAATCAGCTTGCCGGGCTCAGGGCCACCGTCATCCGCAGCGGCAAGGTCGTAGATGTAGATGCCGTTGCGCGTACGCGTCAGCCCGCAGGTAAGAACTTTGACAAGGATGGTGGCCGTCTGGCCGGGGAAAAGATCGCGAACACGCACCAGCTGCTTCCGGTCCTCATAACGAAATGGGGTATAGTAGAGCAGGTCTTCGATGGTGCGAATAGACCGTGCGGCGAGGGTTTCAGCCCTTCGCGGGCCGACTCCCTTTAAGTATTTAACCTCGGAGTCAAGCGTTAGTTTTGAGAGCGCCATGAATGTACTGCATACATAGTATAGCCGCATCATGGCGGCAGTTTGTTGTCGCTGAGTACCTCCCCATCGACCTTGAATAACCTGATGAAAGCGACCTCCCGTCTCTGGATCAAGTACCTGGCCGCCGTCATTCTGGGCAATGCACTTTATCTGATGTTGTCTCCCTACATGCCTCCCGGGGCTCGTCATCACAAATTAGTTGACTGGGGAACCTTCGTTGATCTTTGGTTCTGTCTTTTTGTCTATGGAATCATTGAACTGCTTGCCTTCATCCTGCGGCGCCGCAGCCGGCCGGAATGAGGTCAGTATCCAGTCGCTACCACACCGCTCTCAGCCGCATGCTTTCAAGCGGGCTCGAATCGGATTTGGATTCCTGATTCAGAGAGGAACTCTACAAACACAGGAGTGGGTAGCGGCGAAGAATCAAAAAATTGGGAAACAGTCCGAGACAATGGCTGGGTTTCGCTGGTGGGTTGCGTTGGGGTTAAACGCTGGCGATAGCCGGAGTTCATGTATCGACTCCCCGTCGAGCCGATTGCCCGGATATTTCGCGAGCGTTACACCGCTAAAGGGCACTCTTCACTCAGCCAGCAGGTCTTGAAAATAGCCGTTGAGCAGCCGATTGCCGGGATCGTACTGCTTGCGGGTCTCTGCAAAGACCTTGAGCCGGTCTCCAAAGGATTTTTGCGCCAGCTCGCGCGTGACCCCCCAGGTCTGATTCAAGAGTGCTTTGCCGCCGCGCCCAACGCAGAACTCGTTGTAAGCTTGAAGGAAATCCTTCCATCCCGGGTTAGCCGTGGAGACAGGGTCGATCGTCATGACATTTCCATCGTAGGAGTAGGAGAGGAGCGAGCTCTGATCCTTGGCGATGGCGTAGCCCACATTCAGCATGTTGGTGCGGTAGCCCTTCTGCTGGTAATAGTCCCGGCAGAACTTGAAATACTCAGGCAGGATCTCGGCATAGCGCTCTTCAGGAAACGCCCAAAGACTGAACGTGTAGCGGCTCTCGTCGGAGACCACGGGATAGCGGATCGTTTGGTCGGCGGCGATGGTGTAATCGCTCCGGATCAACTCGGTGAGCTTGAAGCGCCACAGCGCGCAGAAATCGTTGATGATCGCATAGCGCACGGACGCGATGGGAATATCGTTCTCCACCTGATGGCAGAACCGCGGTCCGATCGTGGCCCAGAAGTAGTTGCGCAGTGCCCAGACGTGGCGGTTCGGCGAACCGGTTGCCCCCGGATTGTATCTCCGGAATTCAACGGTGATCAGGTCATCGAAGGGGAAGATGTAATAAAACATCGACTCATTGCGCGCTTTGAGTTCCGGCAGCTTCTGAACAAAATCCTCAAGCTTGAAGGTTTCATGGTAGACCGCCATCGGCTGAATGGGTTTGACGCGGAAAGTGGCCTCAGTGACGATCCCAAACGTGCCGTAACTCGAGCGAACTTTTTGCAGCACCTCCGGCTGGCTTTCGTCCACTTCGATCACGTCGCCGGAAGGCAGGATCATCTTGAGAGCAATGACGTAGGAATTCACCTGCCCAAACTCGCCCGGCATGGAGGCGTCCTTCGTTCCCGCGCATGCGGCGCTGCCTGCCGAGAGGCTGCCGATCTCCGTGTTGACGTAAAACTGGAGCTGGTGCTTTTCAAGCTCGTGGGAAATGTCGATGTAGAGCGCGCCGGCCTGCGCCGTCACCGTGTCGCTTGTGATCTCCACAATGCGGTTCATGTTGGTCATTTTGATTAGCGTCCCGCCATCGGCCACGCCGCAGGGTGAAGTGGAATGGTTGGAGCCCACCGCCCGCACAGGGGAGGGATACTTTACAGGGTCTTTCAGGACGGCAATGATCTCCTCCGCCGAGTTGGCTTCGACGATCACTTTCGGATGCGAAACCAAGTCCCCAAACCAGTTTGTGACCACGAGATCCGACATAGGGACGCTCCTTTGCCTGGCGTAGTGTGAATCAGTTTGAAACCTGTTTCCTCGCGATGGGAGAAGATTCCCACCGATGCGCCCCATTGTACTCCCATCGCCGCCAAGACGCCAGCGGTTTGCGGGTTATCCGAGGTTAACCATTTAGAGATGTTATGCTAAGGATGGAGGGTTACAAATAGAGCTTCTCCGCGCAGCGATCTCTTCTTGAAGCACAACGGATAACGGAACCCGAGAATCGCACGGTGCCTCTTCGGTCACATTTGACATTGCGCGATAGAGACCTTAGCAGGTGCAGGAGGAGCTGCTATTTTTTTGTGCATCGGGAGAGCCAGCTATCTGTCTCCTAAGGGCTTCCAGCAGGGGAACTTGAGCGGGAATGATCTTTTCTTTTGCTTCCTTAATTGAAAAGAATCCAGCACGATCGATTTCAGGGAAATCCTGGAAATGGCCTGAGCGGGGCGGCCACTCCAGGCGAAAGGTATTGCTGCGAATTCTAGTCGGATCTAGACTGCCCTCAAATGCCCAAGCCCGAACGACCTTTCCGCCTTTGAGTTTCACCTCACCCACTGGCAGAAACGGACCTTGCGGCTGAAATCCGATTTCTTCCTCAAACTCGCGCTGAGCCGTCGCCAGCTCGTTTTCCCCATGATTCACTTCCCCTTTGGGGATACTCCAGGCGCCGAGATCCTTTTTGGCCCAGAACGGTCCACCGGGGTGTACGAGCAGCACCTCCACCTGGCCTTGTTGTTTTCGGTACATGATTAATCCGGCGCTTATCCTCGGCATCGGACACAGTCTTAGTGAAAAGCTGCAAAAGTCAAGCGGGCTGGCGGGATTATGGTCGCGGCTCGCTTCGATCAGCGATATGTGAGTGCAGATCAAAAGTGATTCTCAAGTTGGAATCGCAGTCCTTTCCCTTTCAATGCTTCGCCAGCAACGGCGCTAAAAATCTGCCTGTATGAGAAGCAGGCTGTCTCGAAATCACTTCCGGCGGGCCGGCGGCCACGACGTAACCTCCAGCGTCCCCGCCTTCGGGGCCGAGGTCGATAATCCAATCGGCGCATTTCAAAACATCGAGGTTGTGTTCGATGATCAGGACCGTCGATCCTGAATCGATCAACTTTCGGAAAGCAGTCAGAAGTTTGTTGATATCATCAAAGTGCAATCCTGTGGTGGGCTCGTCAAAGATGAAGAGCGTATTGGCGTTGCTCTGCTGCGCCAGGTGAGCGGCCAGACGCACCCGCTGTGCTTCGCCGCCGGAAAGTGTGGTGGCTGATTGCCCCAGGCGCAGATATCCCAGACCGACTTCCTCCAGAATGTGCAGCTTGCTCGTGACCTTCGGCGTGCCGGCAAAAAATGCCAGAGCTTCGCGGACCGTCATCTGTAGAATTTCCGCGATATTCTTTCCTTTGTAACGAACTTCCAGCACGCTCGGCTTGAAGCGCTGGCCGCGGCACTCTTCACAGACCAGCTCGACATCGGCAAGGAACTGCATCTCGATGGTGACGGTGCCGTCACCCTGGCAGACTTCACAGCGGCCGCCGGGCACGTTGAAAGAAAAAGTGCCGGCTGTATAGTTGCGCCTGCGCGCCTCGGGCGTCGCGGCAAACAGGTTTCGAATCTCGTCAAAGGCTTTGATATAGGTTACAGGGTTCGAGCGCGGTGTGCGCCCGAGCGGCGATTGGTCAACCAGGACCACATCTGCCAGAGCAGTGTCCCCTTCGAGTCGGTCGTATTCGGCCCGGGGCGCTGCCACGCCACGGCGCGAGAGGATGGCGTTATAAAGAACATCATGCACCAGCGTCGATTTCCCCGAACCGGAAACGCCGCTGATGCAAGTCATGGTTCCGAGAGGAATTGCGATGTCAATAGATTTCAAATTATGCTGGCGGGCGCCGTAAATTTTAAGCCAGCCTTTTTCAGGCTTTCGCCGGAGGTGAGGAAGGGGAATGCTGAACTCTCCCGCCAGGTAACGGCCAGTAAGGGAATGCGAATCCCGCAGCAAGCCGGCAAGGTCTCCGGCATAAACAATGCGTCCGCCGTGCTCGCCGGCTCCCGGCCCGAGATCCAGAATCTTGTCGGCTTGCCGCATCATGGCTGGATCGTGCTCGACAACCAGGATGGTGTTGCCGAGGTCCCGAAGGCGCTTGAGAATAAGAATCAGCCGGTCAGTATCGCGTGCATGCAAGCCAATGGAAGGCTCGTCCAGCACGTAAAGCGCGCCAACCAAGTTCGATCCCAGCGATGTGGCGAGTTGAATCCTTTGCGCCTCACCGCCCGACAGCGTGGAAGCCAGGCGATCCAGAGTGAGATATTCCAGACCGACTTCATCCAGAAATCGCAACCGCGCAGAGATTTCTTCCAGTAGCTTCTCCGCCACAGTCATCTTCGCAGAGGAGAAGCGGAGACTTGCAAAAAATTCGCGAGCTTCGCGGATTGACATCCGGCAGACTTCCGTGATGTTCTTTCCGCCAATCAGCACGTTCAGCGCTTCCTGGCGCAACCGCCCGCCCTGGCATTCCGGACAGAGAGTGTAACCCCGATACCGGCTGAGAAAGACCCGCACATGGAGCTTATATTTTTTATGTTCAAGAGCCTCGAAAAAACCGCGAATTCCGATGAAGTCCTCGTCACCTTCAAGCAGCCATTGCTTTTGCGCCTCGGTCAGCCGATGGTAGGGCACATCCAGGGGGATGCCGCGCGATCTTGCCAGCCGCTTCAGGGCACTGAAGAACTCGCGATAACGCGGCTTGGTCCAGGGTTCGATGGCGCCTTCTTGCAGACTCCTGTTTTTATCGGGGATAACCAGATTTAAGTCGAGGTCAATTGTATTCCCGAATCCCTGGCAACGCGGGCAGGCTCCAAAGGGATTGTTGAACGAGAAAAGCCGCGGTTCAGGCTCCTGAAATCGAGTTCCACACTTTTTGCACTGGAATTGTTCGTTGAAGACAAGTCGTTCAGGCGGCGATTGTGGTTCCTGCGCAGGAAACTCCAGGATGGCTTCTCCAGTTTCGCGGAAACAAAGTTCGATGGAATCGATCAGGCGCTGGCGGATTTCAGAGCTGACAGCCAGGCGATCCACAAGCACAAAGACCGGCTTCGCAAAATCAATCTCCAGCAGGGATTCGGGCACAGAAAATTCAAAGACGCGACCTTGCTGATAAAGACGATTGAAACCGTGCTGACGCAGAGAGAACAGGCGCTGCTTGGTAGGCTCATCCGGCGATTGAGGACCCTGAGCTGGCTGGGAAGCCTCTGGGGCGAAAGAACCTTCCCGAGGGAGTCGTGATTTCCGGGCGCTCTTTTGCGTGCGTGATGGCCGAAGTTTCTCAACCTTCAGGCTTGAAGAGAAAGATTGGGTGATGGAATCGACAGGGTTGAGCAAGTCACCCAGTCCGTCAATGTTGTCCGTCAGTTTGGAAGCAGATGAGGATTGCGCGGCTGGCGGCGCTGGACCAAGTTGGAACATCACCTGGAAACGGCGGCCTGTTTCCAGGGCCATAATCCTATCGGCAATCTCATCCACCGTATCTTTCCGCACCACCTCGTGGCATCTCGGGCAGACTGTGGTACCCGCTCGGGCGAAGAGCAAGCGAAGATAGTCATAAATCTCTGTTGCCGTCGCCACAGTAGAACGAGGGTTGCGTGTGGAGTTTTTCTGGCGGATTGCGACAGCGGGCGCAATGCCGCTGATTTCGTCCGCATCGGGCTTTTCCATGCGCTCGAGAAACTGCCGCGCGTAGGCCGAAAGCGATTCCACATAGCGACGCTGACCTTCGGCATAGAGGGTATCGAAGGCCAGGCTGGATTTCCCTGAGCCGGAAACTCCTGTAATCACGGTGAGCTGATTGTGCGGGATCTCGCAATCAATGTTTTTAAGATTATGAACCCGCGCCCCGCGGACGACGATGGCTCCCTGACCCTCGGAGGCAGGGAGCAGAGAGTTATCGATGGGTGACGGGGGGAAAGATGACTTGGTGGCCGTTTCCGTGAGAAGCGCGGAATGATTTTGCGTCTTATTCATCTCGATACGTGCGCGTCAGGACAAATACAGATATCTCTGTGGATATAAAGTCAGAGCACGCAAACTTCTATTATATATCGCAAAACTTGCAATACCCCTTGTCTTCGAGCGTTGATGTCCCCTCTCTCCGCATCAGAGGCAATGGTTCCTGGCGCTCTAGGCCGGCCATACATCATCGCGGACCCATCGGGTACGAGGTGCGGGAATGCCAAGGCGCTCACTCACTAGGAAACTTTCTCCGAGCGGAAAATACCGGGATTCTGCTTCGTCGAGGCGAGAAGCCGCATACGGCCAATCGTGAACCTCGCCAATATCAGGCTGGTCGAATCGGTTCCCACCGACCAGAGATTTATGAACGCTGAGGGCTCCGACAGGAAGACTACGGGATCATGGGGTGCTGAATTAACATGCGATGTTCAAGAAGCCTGGCTTCATTCATCAGGCTGATTCATGCTCTCGCGGGCATGACCGCTGTGGAGAAGATGTCTAAATATCAGAAGCAAATAAGGCTAGGCAAGCTGGGGCTGGCTGATGTCGCGCCGGATCCAGCGGTAAGCGGCGATGGAATTCTTCCAGAAGACCTTCTCGGCCGCGGCTCGGCCTTTGCCTAATACATACTCGCGGACGAGGGTGAGTTCCTGAGGGTAGGTCTCAATGTGGTCGCTGTTCGGCCAGTCGCTGCCGTACATCAGCCGATTCTCGCCGAACGTATCCCAGATCTCGTCGAGCCTTGGCCGATAGAAATCCAGATCTTGGGGAACGCGGTCATTGATGCGGCGAAGGACTTCGGAGATTTTGACATAGACTTGGGGTCGCTTACCCAGTTCCCGCAAGTTGGCCTCATATTCGGCGCGCGCCCTCCCCCTGGGGGGCGGATTAAACTGTGGCAAATGATCAATGACCACCCGCAAGTTGGGAACCAGGTCGGTGAGCCGGACGACGGCTGCCAGCAACTCCATGTCGGGATTGGCCGTGTCCAGTTCCAAGTCAGCTTCGGCAAGAGCTTTCAGGCCGGAAATGAATTTCGGTTTCGCGAGTTCCTCGCTCAGGTTCCTGCCCCACAGGTTTCCGTAGCGAATGCCGCGAAACAGTGGATTACGGTGAAAGCGTTCCAGTTGCTTGTGGAAATCAGGCTTCCCCGGTTCCAGGTCTCCGACGGTTCCGACGATGATGGGATCTTTGGCCGCAACGTCCAGTACCCACTGATTATCCTCCAGCCACGGGCTGCACTCCACCTCAATCGCGCCCACCACTCCCAAACCTTCCGTGAGCTTGCGATAGCGCTCAGGCAACGCCGGCCGGTAAAGGACAGGGTCATCCTTGGGCGGCCAGGGAATACCCTGCGGGCGCCGAGGATCGAACAGATGAATATGGGTGTCGATAATGGGTATGGATGATGATGTTTGTGCGCTCATAACCCTCTCTGCGATTACGGCTGCAACCCCCAGGAATGTCCTTCGATTCACGCTGGTTATTGTATCATCAGTTTCAAGGCCCTACAGGTCGCTGAAAAACCCCGGCAATCTGCCGTTGTGGGAGCCAAGAATCGGCTTATTGATGGATAACTTCCGTTCCAGGCGGAGGAGCAAACGAAAAGAGAGAGGGGGCCAGCGGCTGATTATGCTCGACATGAGTGAAGGTGAATTGCATGGTGCTGTTGTCAGGATAGAAGACTACGAGACGGCGAATGTCGAACCGGGGTGAGATCTCAATCAGGACGCTGCGAAAGTCATGCTTGAACTTACCCAGCGGATAGCCGCGAACGACACGATCGCCGGGTTCTGCCTCAAGCGCCTGGTCTGCAAACTCCACCCGCGAAAAGGCACGGCTCAATTCCAGATGCGACACCAGAAGGCTCAAAGGCACGCGTGCATCCCCAATATCGCGGGTGGAGGAAATCGTAAGCTGTTTTTCGGAAGGAATGTAAAGGAAAATTTGCTTCCCATCGGAAAGAAAGATCTTTGTCTCCGGCTTCTCATAAATCCATCGCATCTTTCCGCCACGCGCCAAATAAACCTTCCCTGATTCGGTCTGGCTCTTTCCCCAGGCAAACGAAGTCTGCGTGAAATCGGCCTGAAGCGTGCGCACGTCACGATAGTGGGCCTCGAACTGATGAACATACTGCCTGATAGAAATCCCCGCGCGCGGGGCGCCCAGCGTGGGGATGATTGAGGCGAGCCCAAAGCATGTCAGCCCCATAAAGATCACAGGCAGCTTCCCCACACCTGCGAGGCTTGAACCAGCTTCCAGAACGAATCTATGCTTGAAACGCGAATTCTTTCTCATACCCATTCATTGTGATGCTGAAAACCTCAGGCGGGCAAGACTCACGGGATCATGGAGATTTTGATGGAGTCCCCCGCCCTTTGAGCTTGGCAAGAGCCGCCAGGGCAACATGATTGGTGGGATCAACCTTAAGCCCTGCCTCATATTCCCGGATTGCGTCCGCTGTGCGGCCCATTGAACCATAAAGCAGCCCCAGCATGAAGTAAGGTCGTCCGTCAGAGGGGTCAAGGCGAAGTGCTGTCTTGAAGGCTTCTTCCGCAGCTGCCCGGTCTCCCCGAACCCAGTGGACGAGGCCGAGACCGAAATATCCGCGTAGCGTCGGCAGAGCCCGAATCGAAGCCAAAAACTCTCTTTCAGCCAAATCGTACTTTGCTTCATCAAAATAAAGCTCTCCCAGATGCACGAGGGGTCGGACGTCCAAGGGAGCCAGCGCGACGGCTGTCCGTAGTTCCGTCTCCGCCTTTTCCCGCAAGCCCATCTTGGCATACGCCTCGCCTAGGCCAGTATGGGCATCGACATCCTGCGGCGCAATATCGAGCGAGCGCTGAAAGTAAACGACGGCTTCCTCATAGCGTTTCTGGCGGACGCGTAGCAGCCCCAGATTATCGAGAATATAGGTAGCTCGAGGCTCTATCTCAAGCGCCTGCTCCCATTCCTTGCCCGCCGCTTCAAGGTTCTGCCGGTCCCAATAGTACATGCCCAGATTATTGTGCATCTCAGCGGCGCGGGGAGAAGCTCTGAGCGTTTCGGTGTAGAAGGTGAGATCGTTCTTCCAGATGGAATTGCGGGTCACGATGCGGACGATCAGGAGAATGGCCAATGCAGCCCCCCCGGCCGCAAGCGCCCATCGCCATGCCCGAACCTCTTTGGCCACACCCCATAGCCTCCATCCAAGCCATGCGCCAACCCAGCAGAGGCCGACTGAAGGTAAATACAAATAGCGCTCTGCAAAAACATTGGTCGGCATCCATCTCGCATTCAAGACGGGTGCGAGCGTCACAAAGAACCAGATAAAACCGAAGCACACCGCGCGCTCGCGGTTCCAGAAATAGAACATGATTCCGATACAAACGATCAGCGCAGCGCTACCTGCGATGATGCGCGGTACAAGGATTGCAAACGAATTCGGGAAGATATAGAAGGCACACAGACGGAAAGGCCAGATCATCTTTTCGAGGTAATGCCCCACCAGCGCGATAGCAGAGAAAATCACCGCGTCGGCTGGCATCTGGCGTGATGAGGGAACAGGAGTAAATGCGCCAAGCGCCGCAATACGGAGTATGAGATAGGCGATCAGCAGCAGCCAGAGGGTGGCATAGCGACGCACTTTCAATGAAAATCGCGTCTGAAAACGATCCGGTCCTAAAGCATGTTCGTAGAATGTTGCCAGAAAGGGAAGCGTGACTGCAGGTTCTTTGGAAAGCAGCGCCAGCCCGAAACTCACAATCATTCCAAGTTGCATGATGCCGCTTTCCCGGGCTTCAGTCTCCCTTAGGCGAAGAAAAAACCAGAAGGCAAGCAGGAAAAAGAAGGCGAGTTCTAGGTCTGTCACTGCGGCAATCCAATCCACGGCCTCTGTGTGGATAGGATGCAATGCAAACAACGCCGCTGAGCCAAAAGCCACAGGAGTGCTTTGAAAGATGCGGCGGGTGACGATAAATAACAGGCAGACCACGGCTGCATGGAAAATCAGGCTGGTCAGATGGAATCCCCAGGGCTGAAAACCAAAAATCTTGTGACAGAAGAGATAAGTCAAATCCATGACGGGACGGTAGTAATTGGTGGAGCCTTGCACGCCTCCGGCATAGGACCATACGGTTGTGACAAAAATTGCTTTCAGATGGCTGAAGTCCCGAATGTAGGGATTTTTAAGAACCTGGATATCGTCGTCATAGACAAACCCGTTCCAGAGCGTGTTGACATAAGGAAGGAGAGAGAACAGGACCAGGAATCCGGTCAGAAATCGATCTGAGCGCCAGCCTAGAGAATTCCCTGCATCACGACTGGAAAGCGCGGAACGATGCTGCAAAAGCCAATCTTCCATAACCTCATGAAGAAACTTCCTGAAAAGGAGGCCAGCCTTTGAAAGGCTCGCCTGCACGCTGCTGAAGGAGTCATCTCCTCTGGCATTTCCCGGGAGCTGAAGGAAATTCTGAGCGAGAACGAAGGAAAAATCCCCATATTTGTTTGATTCGGCATCCGTTGGGATACTTCGCAGACCTTATCCCTGTCCGGAATCCAGGAACCCTTCCCCAGCCCTTAGGACAAGCGAAGGACTCAGCAGGAGGTTTGTCCTATCGATATTTGTCACGGAACTCAGCTACAAGCTTTCAGGAGTTTTCCTCAAATTTTGCGCTCGTCACCCCCAGTCTTCGAACCCGCTCAGCCCACGCACGAGGCAGGGGTACGGGAACCAGCAGACGGCCATAGCGCGGATAGAGCCAGTTCGCAAGCCAGTAGCATGGCGGCGCCAGAAGAAACCCGGCTACACAATCCACAGCATAATGATAGCGCAGATAAATCGTTGAACACCAAAGACTTATAATTATGGGGCAGAGAATCCAGAATAGCTTCTTTGAGTTGCGCCAGGCATAAAGCCATACCAGGAACGAAATACCCACGTGCAAACTGGGAAAACAATCGCGCCGGATGCGGGCGAAGTTCATGAACTCGATTTGTCGGTTAAAGAGAGAAAGAGGTTGGGTAAGAGGCACTGTGTAAAGATTGTGTAATGTATATTCCGGGCCGATGGCGGGAACCATCAGATAGCCTAGAATGCCGAAAAAGCTGATCACAACCAACCCGCACATCATTTCTCGAAAACGATTCCACGAGCGGTAAAGATAGATGAAGCAAGCAACCAGAGGAATCGCGTAGAGATGAAAAGCGTAGGCAAATTGCATCCAGGCGGTCAGCGGTGGGCTGACGAATCGCTGAAAGTAGAGTGTAGGATCAGCTCCAAACAGTCTTCGATCCCATTCCAGAAGCATCGTATCCCGGTCATGAGGCACCAGCAACAAGGTGCCCTTTCCCCAGAGGGAGTAATACATCAGCGTGGTGAGAAGCAATGGGAACCAATCGCGAAATGTGTCCCAATATGGCTGAATTGACTTGAACAAAGCGGCCTTTCGATCGAGCTGGACTGCCTTTCCCGCTATAAAATAGTTCGCAGTCCCTACAGACAACACCAAGCCCATAGCGGAAAGAACAATTGCGATATCCGATGAATCCAGCGGCTGCCCCCGCAGCTCGCGGAAAGACACTTCCAGAGTGAGATCGATGGTGAAAAAAAGCAGCGCCACCACCTCTTCGAGCCGTAATTCGAGCGTCAACGAATCATCAAGAACCATAAGGAGCTTGCCACGGCTCAAAACCCTGCGTCACTATTCTGATCCTAGCAAAATCATTCAGCATAGTGGAATCCATACGGCATCAGAATGTGCCATGCCGCCTCGCGCCAATGAAATATTCCGCACAAGCAAAACTTTTTCGTTTCATTTTGGCAAAGTCCGTGTAGAATACCCCCTCTGTGCCAGCAGCTTGCTGAATAAAATCTGCAGCCCGTCATTTCGAGGAGCCGAAGGCGACGGGAAATCTCTGATGCGTTCCATTTTCAGAGCGAGATTCCTCGCTTGGATGGGAATGACCGATGTTGAAACGTTTTTCAGCAACCTGCTAGACTAAATGACGCAGGTGCTTGAGCTCCACTTCGTTGTGTGCCGTTAGGATTGATTCGAAGCTTGCGCTGAGATTTGTTCAAAAATTTTTACGTCCTGAGTCTTAGGATAAGGGAGTCGTTTAATGCCAGAAGTCATCCGTAGCCCCCAAGTTTACGATGCTGTGATCGTCGGATCAGGAGCAGGCGGTGGCATGGCCGCGTATGTCCTGACCAAGGCGGGAGCGAAATGTCTGATGCTGGAAGCCGGAGATTGGTGGGACACAGCCAAGCAATCCACCATGTTTAAATGGCCCTACGAGGCTCCCCATCGAGGCGCCCCCACGCCTGAGAAGCCCAATGGCTACTTTGATCCCGGCTATGGCGGCTGGCATATCCCTGGCGAGCCCTATACCAGTGCTCCCGGCAGCGATTGGCGGTGGTGGCGAACACGCGCGCTGGGAGGCCGCACCAATCATTGGGGAAGAATCTCACTGCGCATGGGGCCTTACGATTTCAAACCTTATAGCCGCGATGGGAAGGGATTCGACTGGCCCATCTCTTACGAGGACTTGGCGCCTTATTACGATAAAACCGAGGAATTAATCGGAGTGTTCGGCTCCGTCGAAGGATTGGAGAACACGCCGGATGGAAAGTTTCAGCCCCCGCCCCGTCCACGATGTCATGAACTGGTCATTCAGAAAGCCTGCCGGAAACTGGGAATACCCTGCATTCCGTCGCGCCTTTCGATCCTGACTCAACCGCTGAATGGCCGGCCCCACTGTCATTATTGCGGGCAATGCGGCCGCAGTTGCGCCACTTCTTCCAATTTTTCTTCATCCACCGTACTGATTCCTCCAGCCATGGCGACCGGCAATCTGAAAGTCATTTGTAATGCCATGGCGCGCGAAGTGCTGGTCGGCAAGGACGGTCTGGCGACCGGAGTTTCCTATATTGACAAGAAAACCCGCAAAGAAAGGGTCGTGCGGGGTAAAATCGTGGTGCTGGCGGCGAGTTGCTGCGAGACAGCACGCCTTCTACTGAACTCCAAGAGCCCCACTCACCCCGACGGCCTCGGAAATTCCAGCGGCATGGTCGGCAAATACCTGATGGATACTGTGGGAGCGGACGGCAGCGTCGGCTTCTTTCCCAACATGCAAGACCTACCCCCCCATAACGAAGATGGCGTCGGCGGTATGCACCTTTACATGCCGTGGTGGAACTACCAGAAACAATTTCGACACGAGTTGCCTTTTTCGCGCGGTTATCACATTGAATTTGGGGGAGGCCGGGGCATGCCTTCGCCGCATATGTTCTCCGGTTCCCAGCGGTTGCTGGGAGGCGGTTATGGCTTGGAGCTGAAACGCGCGTGCCGGAAAGTTTACGGGGCTTTTATGGGTTTTTCCTGCCGCGGCGAAATGATTCCCAACGAAGACAGCTACTGCGAAATTGACAAGGATGTGGTGGATGAGTGGGGCATCCCTGTGCTGAAGTTCCACTTCAAATGGAGCGAGGAAGAGATCCAGATGGCCAAACATGCGCGCGAAACCTTTCGCGAAATTATCCTGACTGCCGGCGGCGTGCCGCTGGATACCTTTGGGCCGGAAGACAACTGGGGGATCTCAAAGGGAGGCGAAATCATTCACGAAGTGGGTGCGGCACGTATGGGAGCCGACCGCAGGACTTCCGTGCTGAATCCTTATTGCCAGGCATGGGACTGCAAAAACCTTTTTATCACCGACGGTGCTCCTTTTGTGAGCAATGCGGATAAAAACCCGACGCTGACCATCATGGCCCTGGCTTGGCGTACCTCAGAATATGCTGCCGACCAGGTGAAGAAACTGAATGTGTAGTGGCGTTCCACCCCGGCTACTCCTTGTGCCCTGACCCTCTTCCCCAAGGTACAAAGGCGATGCGAAACATCGCGCGAAGGAGTAACAAGACACGCGACCGAATTTATGAAACACGGTTTTTAGCAAAGAGGCAATTATGAGCAACGAAGAGAACAAGAAACGACCTGGATCAGTAACCCGTCGGGACATCCTGAAGACCATCACGGTTGCACCCGCGGCGGCGTTGGTTCCGATTTCACCGGCGCTGGGAGCGATTGCAGCTCCGCCATCCGCCGGGCCCGAACCTGCCGGGCAGTATCAGCCCAAAGTTTTTAACCCGCATGAATGGAAGACTCTTCATGTCTTGTGCGATCTGATTATTCCCGCCGACGAGCGAACGGGCAGCGCCACGCAGGCCGGTGTACCGGAGTATATCGATGACACGTTGAATTTAAGGGGCGGCCTGCTCAAAACCGAAGTCCTCGGCTGGCTGACCTGGGCCGATATGGAGTGCAACCGGCTTTACAACCACGACTTTGTGGATTGCTCCGAAGCTCAGCAGAAACAGATTCTTGACCGCGTTGCCTATCCTCCCAAAGCCGCTCCGGAAGATGCCAACGCGGTTGCAGCCTTCAATCACATCAGAGACCTCGTGTTGGGCGGCTTCTATTCCAGCAAGATGGGTGTTCAGGATTTGCAGTACCTGGGCAACCAGATGGTGGAGGATTGGCAGGGCTGCCCGGAAAACGTCACATCTCGATTGGGCGTCAATTATTCAAATTGGATGTACTGGAACAAGGGCGCCGGGACAGAATCTTAAACGTCAAAGGGCGTTCGATGACCCAAGGAAGAGAGTAGCGCTCTGTGTTGGAGAGGGCGAGTTGAGGGTTGAGTGATGCAGCAACCTTCACCCACATGCAGCCGCCCTGGCTGACCTGACCGCTTCCATGAATTTTTTAGCGGTCTCTGTAATCGTCTCGAGTTTGCCTTCCCGCAGCACTTTCAGATTCACCAGTTCGCTGCCCACAGCTACAGCTGAAGCCCCGGCCTTAATGAACTCCGGCGTTGTTTCCAGGTTGACACCCCCCGTGGGAACAAATTCAATCTGTGGCAGCGGGCCTCTGAGCGCCTTGATGTATTTCGGTCCGCCCACCGGCCCGCAGGGGAAGATTTTCACCATATCAGCCCCGGACTGCCACGCCGTCACCACTTCTGTTGGTGTCAATGCGCCCGGGAAACAGGGCTTGCTGTAACGGCGAGCGGTTTCGATCACCCGCACATCGAGCGATGGCGTCACGATGAACTCCGCGCCGGCCAGAATCGCTGCGCGACAGGTTTCAGGATCCAGAATAGTGCCGGCGCCGAGCAGCACCTCATCGCCGTATTTCTCCACCACTTGCTCCATCACACGGATCGCATTGGGAACCGTCATCGTGACTTCGGCAATGCCAATTCCGCCGCGAATAATGGCTTCCGCCGCCCGTGAAGCATCTTCCGGTGAGGGTGTCCTGACGATGGGGATCAACCCGACTGAGCGAATTTTCTCCAGCGCTCCTTCCTTATTCCAAGCCACAAGAACCTCCATCAAATAGCAGAGACTAGAGAGAAGAGGTGTGTCAACCGCAAATGATTGACGAACAGACAGCGAACCAACTCGGGCTTGCTTTAGCTGAAGCTAAAATCCGATAGCTGTAGCCTCCTCTTCTCGTCATGGGTCACTCGTCTTTCGTCCCTCGTTTTTACCTCGCCACTCTCAGACTCGCGCCCTTCAGCAATTGCTCCACCTCAGTCAGCGTCGCCCAGTTGAAATCCCCCGGATTCGTATGTTTGAGCGCGCTGAAGGCGTTGCCGTATCGTACGGCAGCCGCATAGGACTTGTGTGTAATATAGCCATAAATAAAGCCCGCGCCGAAGGAATCGCCTCCGCCAATACGATCGACAATTTCCAGATCGTATTTCACGTCCTCGTAGAATTTGCCATCCGCATAGGCGATAGCCGTCCAGGTATTCCGCCAGACCAATGGATTCTCGCGCAGGGTGATCGCGACCGCGCGAAAGTTGAATTTTTCCTGCAACCGTCTGGCCACCTCCTTGTAAGGCTCGGCGGAAACCTGCTCGAAGCCTTTCTCTTCGCTGCGCAACTCCGCTTTGATCTTAAAGACTACGTTGGTATCCTCTTCCGTGGTGATCAGCACATCTACATATTCCATTAAGGGTTCCTGTACACTTTGAGCTTTAGCCGGCGACCAAAGTTTGCCGCGATAATTGAGGTCATAGCTTACCGTCACGCCCGCTTCCCGCGCGGCCTGGAGAGCCTCACGGGTGACTGCGGCAGCCGAATCGCTCAAAGCCGGAGTGATGCCGCTGGTGTGAAACCATTTGGCCCCGGCCAAAACCTCTTCCCAGTTCACCTCGCCCGGCCGGATGGTGCTGATCGACGAATAGGCACGGTCGTAGAGCACCGAACTCGGACGCGGGGCAGCACCGAATTCCACAAAGTAGAGGCCCAGTCGTCCCTCGTCGGTCCAGAGAATCTCGGAAGTATCCACGCCTGCCTGTCGGGCACGATTTTCGAGCAGCCGTCCGAGCGCATTCTTTGGGAGCCGCGAAACCCATGCGCTTTTCAAACCCAACCGGCTCACGCCCACGGCGACGTTCAACTCGCCGCCGCCAATTTGGACATCGAGAGAAACTGCCTGTTCGAGTCGTTGAAAATTTGGAGGCGAAAGCCGAATCATCGCCTCGCCAAACGTCACCACATCCGCCATCCATATCCTCCAGGCTCAGACTTCGATTGGATTAACCGCAATCGCTTACTATAGTGGATTCTACTTAAAAATACATCCAACGGGTTGCGCGAAGGGCGATCCCGTCTGCCATTCCGAGGAGCCGCAGGTGACAAAGAATCTCAGTATAGGCTTGTTTCTGAAAGACAAGGTGACCCTTCGCTTCTCTCCGCTCGGAATGACAGTCGGAAGAACCCCGCTGGTTGAAACCGTGGCTTCCTGAGCGGTAGCATCGATGTATGAACGCCCCACGCGCAATGATCAAGGTTCTGGCGTTGATAGCGATGGGATGGATGGTCTTTCCCAGGCCGGCGTCCGCGCAAATCAAACTTTATCTCAAAGATGGCAGCTATCAGCTTGTCAAAAGCTATGAAGTTCAGGGCGACCGTGTGCGCTACTACAGCATGGAGCGGTCGGAATGGGAAGAAGTTCCGGCCTCGCTTGTGGATTTCGCCGCCACTCGACGCGCCCAGACGGAAAAACAGGTGCAACAGGAGAAAGTTTTAGAGGAGGCCCGAAAAGTTGAGAGACAAAATTATCAATTGCCGCAGAACGGTGGATTTCAGATTGCTCCGGGCGTACGGCTGCCGACTGCGGAGGGCGTTTACGCCTGGGATGGCCTGCGAGTGATCACTCTGCCTCAATCGCAAAGTTCGCTCGAACGAGACAAAAAGCGAATGGCTTTAAATATCGCTCTCCCAGGACCCATCCTGAAGAGCCGTTCGCTGGTCGTATTGCCTGGGAAGGAGGCTGCGGTTCGCATCTTCAATCCCCAACCTGTTTTTTACGCGCAGTTCGCTGACGGAGCCGGTGGTCGGATCGAGCTGCTCCAGATCAAAGCGCGAAAAAATGATCGGGAAGTCGAAGGGATTGAATCAAGCCTGAAAGGGAAGCTGAGCGAGTCGCGATCCGCCTTACCGCTTGAACATGTCCAACTTACCCCCGGCCTCTACAAACTGAAACCCAGGCAGGAGTTAGCGCCTGGTGAGTATGCGCTGAGGGAAATCGACCAGAACAAGTTGAACCTGGACCTCTGGGATTTTGGCATCGACTCCCCAAATAATGTTGTCCATCATTAGATGGAGAATAGCCCGCGGTCATTCAGGCGGCAGATTCGCTCTTCAATTCCTCCGACGGGACCAGGGCGGGCCGCACGCCGGCCTTAGCCAGAATCCAGTAGAGCACAAAGCCAACAACGAAAGACCACAGAACGGCGGGCCGATCCGCCTTGACCCAGGAGGAAGGCACGCCGGGAATATCATTCAAAATCCCCACGACAAAGCCCACGGCCCAGGCGATGTAGCCCGCCCAGTTGATGCTCCGGCGAGGTCCGGACCATCTCTTTCCTGCCAGCAGGTAGTCTGCCGCCATCGCGCCACAAATCGGCCCGAAAGAAGCCCCTACAATTGAGAAAAACGTAATCAGGTGTTCAGCCGCTCCGGTAATGGCGAGCAGCACGCCAATCGTCACGCCGATAAAGGTTGAGACGCTGCGCGGAACCTTCGGGATCATGGTGGCGAAACTGTTTGAGGCGATAAAGGTACAGAAACATGTGGGAGCAACGGAAGCCGCCGCGAAGAGGAAGAACATGACCGGGGCCAGGCTGCCCACAGCGGAAATCGCAGCTGCATACTCATAGCTGGGACTTCCTCCCACTTTCCCGATGTGGCCCGCCACAGAAAGAATCGGTAATCCGCCGGCCACGATAATTGCCGCCGTAATGCCAGTGAGTCCTCCCAGCACAATGTCCCTTCGGTTTCGATTACTCATGCCGAAATCGGCCCCGGCTGCGCCTGCTGTTGCAAAGAAGCCGATGACGACCGCCAGCGTGGCGAGGAAACCGCCCCAAGGGTCGTGATGCTCCGGCTTGTAATGGGAGATGCCGCCCCGGTTGGCCCAGAAAACGATGATGATCATAATCAACGGAACCCAGTTGAGGAATTGCGACAATCTCGCAACATAGCTGATGCCCTTGATGGCAACCCAGGCCAGAGCGTAAGCCCAGACCAGCGCGATGATTGTAAACAGCGCCTTCGAGTGGTTATGCAAACCGTTCATGATGTAGTCGGTGGCGAAATAGGTCGCTACGGCAAACCAGCCCAATTGCAACAAACCCATCAGCAATCCGGGAATGAAATAGCCGCCCGCGGCGCCAAACGTCGATGTGCCGACAATGTAGAGCGTGCGGCCTGTCTGCATGCCCAGCATCCCCGGCACGTAGTAATAGAGGGCAAAACATAGCAGCCCCGCAATAACCAGGCCCAACAGACAGACTCCCAGACTTGCCTGGCTGATCGTAGGGCCGGCAAGACCCAGATAAAAACCAACCCATAGAAAAATTCCTGCATAAGATGGGAAGGTGTTTTTGTACCACGGTGCTCGGTTTGAACGAGGGTTAGGGACAGAGGACTTCAAATAGCCTGGCAAAGAGGCTGCCATAGGAAGCTCCCTTGATGAAGATTGCTTGCAATCAAGCTGGCGGAAAGGATAGAACGGATGCGGCCAAGATTCAAGAGCTTTCAAGAGGACGTTCTCGAATGAGGGCTTCGTTCCCTTGGAAGGACAAGTGTCGTGAAGCCAGGGTTTGTTCTTCCAAGGGCTCGCGAGTTCCCGCTCAAGGCTTTCTCAGAAGAAAAACATATTCTCGCTGGTCTGTTGCCGGTTCGCCGAGCACATATCTTCTCTGACCCAGCCAGGGAGAGCACCATTGCTGAACCTGTTGGAAGTTTTCGACAAGCTTTTCGAGCTTGGGCAGGGTCATGGAATAAGGATGACCCGCCTCACGTCTGCCTCTGTCCTCGCCGAAGGTTTCGCATGTCAGAATGAAATGACCTCCGGGCTTTAAGACTCGTCTGACTTCCTCAACAACCCGCCTGGGGCTTGCAGTATGATCGATACAGTTTGAACAAAATGCGACATCAAAAAAGGCATCCGAAAACGGGATGGATTCTCCGTATGCGCGTCGGATGTCAATGTCATCGGGATAATGATAAATCGTTTTGTACCGCTCCGCGAGCGGATCGATGCCGTATCGGTGCCCAGGCAAATAGTGCAGGACCGTGCTCAACCCGCACCCGACGTCGAGTATGGTCGAGTTCTGGTCCATGGGGACGAGCCGTCGGATATCATCCAGATGCCGATATCGGATCCAATACTCCTCAACCTTTCGTTGATTCTCGGGCTGAGAGAAAAGAGAAGACCATTCCCGTTCTTGCCACTCAAACTCCCAATCCTCTTTCTGCTTAACGGCTCTGGTTTTAAAAATCATCAGGTAAAAACGACTCACTGTTTCAGACCGGGCCGTTCTACCCAAAATCCGCCTCAGTTTCCTGGCTGCACCCATTTCATCTCCTCCTTAAGGCATTTGATGCAGGTGTGCTCTGAATGGCGGCAATTCATTGTTTTCCAGTCTGTCAAGCTCTGCGTCGGCACTCACACCGCCGCGTGCTCATACTGGCAGGCTTCGTTGGGGCAATAGCGGACAGGCCCGGACTTTTGCTTGACCTTCTCCAGCAAGATGGGCGAGCCACAATTCGGACAGGGTTCAGCGATCGGCTTATCCCAGGCGGTGAATTTGCATTCAGGATAGCGGGTGCAACCATAGAAAGTTTTGCCTCGTTTGGTCCGCCGCACGACAATCTCTCCGCTGCAACCCTTTTCCGGGCAGGGGATACCCAGGGTCTGCCGCTTGACAAATTTGCAATTGGGATAATTACTACATGCGGTGAATTGCCCATAGCGGCCATGCTTGATGACCAGTTGGGAGCCGCACTCAGGGCACTTTTCATCCAGCGGTTTATCTTCCACAGCTGTCACCTGGCCCTCGCCCATCACAATGCGTTTGGTGTTGCGGCATTCCGGGTAACCGCTGCAAGCGAGAAAATAGCCGAACCGTCCGCGTTTGACGACCATGGGCTTGCCGCATTTTTCGCAGGATTGCTCCGGCACTTCTGGAGCAACGGAGCCTCCCCCGTATTGCTCCGCAAGCTCCGGCGTCAAATCGCGCGTGCCGTCGCACTCCGGATATCCCGTGCAGGCCAGAAAGTTTCCATTGCGCCCCAGGCGGATCACCATGGGCTTGCCGCATTTCTCGCATTTCACGTCCGTCGGAATTCCTTCGCCCTTCACATCAGCCATCTCGCGTTCCGCCGCGCGAAGCTCCTTCTTGAATCTCTTGTAGAATTCTGCCAGCGCATCGGTCCACTTGAGTTTGCCTTCCTCGACTTCGTCCAGCTCTTCTTCCATGCGCGCCGTATACGCCACGTCAAAGATATCGCTGAAATTTTTGACCAGCAGGTCGCTGGTCAGCATGCCAAGCTCCGTGGGATAAAATCGACCCTGGAGTTTCTCGACATATTCGCGGTTCTGGATGATGGAAAGAATGGTGGCATAAGTGGAAGGCCGCCCGATGCCTTTCTCTTCCAGGGCCTTCACCAATGTGGCCTCGTTATAGCGGGGAGGCGGCTCTGTGAAGTGCTGTTCCGGCGTCAGCTTCTGAAGCTTGAGACGTTCTCCCTGCGCGACAGCCGGCAATCGATGTTTCAGTTCTTCAGCTTCTTCCTCGCCTGCCTGATCATCCTGGCCTTCCTCATAAACCGCCCGGAAACCATTGAATTTCTCAACCGAGCCCGTTGCACGAAAGAGGTAATCGCCTGCGCGGATGTCAATGGTTGTCTGGTCGAAAATGGCAGGATTCATCTGTGAGGCCACAAAGCGCTGCCAGATGAGCTTATAAAGCTTGAATTCATCGGCGCTCAGGAAGGCTTTCACTGATTCCGGCGTACGGTGAACGTCCGTCGGTCGGATGGCTTCGTGGGCATCCTGCGCATCTTTTTTGCTTTTGTAACGCACAGCCTCGGCCGGGAGATAATCCCTGCCATATTGTTTCAGAATATAGTCGCGCGCTGCGGCCAGAGCGCCCTCGGCGACGCGCGTGGAATCCGTGCGCATATAAGTGATCAGACCCACCGCACCTTCATCACCCAACTCGATGCCTTCATAAAGCCGCTGAGCCAGCATCATGGTTTTCTTGGCTGAGAAATGCAGTTTTCTCACCGCTTCCTGCTGAAGCTTGCTGGTAATGAAGGGGGGTACCGGATGCTTCTTTTTCTCTTTGGTCGTAACCGATTCAACAATAAATTCGGCCGCCCTCGCGGCTGCCACATGTTGCTCAGCCGTCGACTGATCCGGAATCTCAAAACTATCACCCTTGATCTTGATCAAGCGAGCGTCAAAAGCCGGGGGATGCTTCCCCAACAGATGCGCCGTGATGGTCCAATACTCCTTTTTCTGGAAGGCGCGAATTTCACGCTCGCGCTCTACAATCAGGCGCAACGCCACCGTCTGAACCCGACCCGCGGAAATACCGCGCTTCACCCGCTCCCAAAGCAACGGGCTTACCTGATAGCCCACCAGCCGATCCAAAATCCGCCGCGCCTGCTGGGCGTCCACCAGCCGCGAGTCAATCTCTCCGGGATGCTTGAAGGCTTCTTGGATGGCGTCGCGCGTGATTTCGTTGAAGAGCACACGGTAGATTTTCTGTTTCTGCGAATCCAGCAGTTCGCGCAGATGCGCGCAGATGGCCTCACCTTCACGATCCGGGTCAGCCGCCAGATAGACAGCATCCGCTTTTTTCGCGGCGCTCCGAAGTTCCTGGATCACGTCTTTCCGGCTGGGGATAATGTGATAGGTCGGTTTGAAATTCTTCTCAATATCCACGCCCAAATCTTTCTTGGGCAAATCCATAACGTGTCCCATGGAGGCCTTTACCATGTAATCCGGCCCCAGGTATTTGTTGATCGTTTTCGCCTTCGCCGGCGATTCCACAATGACGAGAGATTTTGCCATAATCCAACTTGCCTCAATCATGCTTTCGGCTTTCAATCATCAGCCTTCAGCCCCAAAACCTCCCTTTCTGATGATTCCCCTATTCGATGCAATTCCATTTGAATGGATGCATCCGGTGTTTGCACACGTTCCGCGGAAGGCAGCCAACTTGCGGGAACCTGCCCTGATAAAGTTTAGCAGCAGTAGATCTGGGATCTGTGCGCAGATGCCCTTGACGCCTGTCATGGGTTCAGCCAAACGGTTTGCTCCAGCGGGAAATGCCGGAACAAACTGCCGTGATGAAACACTGCGGCCTCACATTACAATGTACGAATAAAATTCATTCCGGGCAATTGCCGGACCAGCCCGCTGATTTCAAGTTCCAGCAGAGCCGCCAGAACGCGCGGCTGGGGAAGCGTCACATTGCTGCAGATAGCATCTACAAAACGCGGCTCATCCACGCGCAGAACCTCATAGACCGTCTTTTGATCTCCGCTCAGGGGAGGGGCGAGCGGCAGCGTTACGGAAGTCCCAGAACCGCCTGATGTTTCGGAAGACGGGAGAAGTTGTGTCCGGATGGAAGCGGGAAATTCTTCAATCACATCCAGCCACTGGTCCACCAGCTTGGCGCCTTGCTTGATGAGCAGGTTCGGCCCGAAACTCTGCGGAGACGTGATATTTCCCGGGACCGCGAAAACCTCCCGATTCTGCTCCAGCGCGAGCCGCGCCGTGATGAGCGAACCGCTGTATTCCGCAGCCTCCACAATGACCACGCCCAGCGAAAGGCCGCTGATGATCCGGTTGCGGATGGGGAAGTTTTCCGGCGCAGGGTGCGTGCCCAGGCGAAACTCCGAAATCAACGCTCCATTTTCGATCACCTGGTCCGCCAACTTTATATTCTCGCGCGGGTAAATCACATCCATTCCCGAGCCTAAGACGGCCACCGTCTTCCCTCCCACGTCGAGAGCCCCGCGGTGGGAGATGGAATCGATGCCCCGAGCAAGCCCACTTACAATCACCAGTTGTCTTTGCGCCAGGTCACCCGCCAGGCGGCGCGCCACCGAACTGCCGTAAGCGCTGGGGCGGCGTGTCCCCACTATGGCAACCGCATGCTGAGAAAGTGTGCGTACATCGCCCCTCACATAAAGTGCCAATGGCGGGTCCGCAATCTGCCTCAGAAGAGACGGATAGGCTTCCATAGAGGGCGTCACCAGACGCACGCCGAGTCTCTCGGCTTTCTGAATTTCCTGCTCCGCCTCTTTTAATCCCTTTTGGGCTGAAATATCCCGCGCTACACGCGCTGCCAAACCGCAGCCTTCAAGCTCAGTGAACGAAGCGGCATAGACTGCCTGGGGCGATGAAAAACGCTGCACCAAACTGTTTGCCCCGCGCACTCCAAGGCTTTCAATGTGGCCAAGCGCCAGCCAATACAGGATGTTTTCGTCCATCTGCCTCCTCACCAGAACCGAAACCTGCGATCATGCAGCGGCGATTTTAGGGTCATCAATCAGACATTCTTTATGCGTCGTGACAGCCTGAGCCTGCCACGACAGGCTCTTGTCTTCGCATGATGGCGACTTTAATGATGCAGCTTTGTCAAAAAAGTGCAATAATTATTTCTGTAATCTGCAAAGGTTGCTCTTTCCAAAGGTGCATCTCTAAAATTGCAAAATTTCCGCGCACTCTGCAAGCGTCAATTTCCTCATTTTGCTTAAGGGAATATCCAGCCCTTTCGAATGGCGGGGCAGGGTAAATTTTCAGCAATTAACCAAAGGTAACTTAGACGAGAGGGGGAATTTCTGTGATTTGCGGGGAGTGAAAATCCGGAATCACAGAAAGCGAGAGTGAATTTTACGTTGAATGTCAGGGCCGGACTTATCAACAACCCAAAAACCCACTTCAGCTGAAGCCGCAAAAAGTTGGTTACAGGTTGACCGCACAAGTCTCAGGATCGCGTCCAAAATCTTTATTCCTGTCCACACCAGCAATCTCTCGCCTGAACGAGCGGGCTCCGTCCAGCGCAACCGGGGTTGATAATGAGGCCCCTCAGTTACATAGCCAGTAAAGACCAAGCCTGCATAAAACAATCCCAAGATCGCTACCAGGAGTTTCATCGCATCCCAGGCAACTACTTGGGTGAGCATTGCCATCGTGTACCTCCTTCAAACTTTCCACTTGATTAGATTCGCAAGGAAGCAAAAAAGTTTTGACTCAGGCGCGGGATGGTCTGCTTCAGCCCCCCGTCGAATAATCTCTATAACCTGTTTGATATCAATAGATTGTAATATATAGGCGCCGGAGCGTTAGGGGTTGCTATGATGCGGAGCTATTGAAAGGTTCACGTCCGTTTGATACCAAACTTCTCCAGCCGATATTGAAGGGTTCGGAAGGTCATTCCCAGTAACTGAGCGGCTCGAGTAATATTCCCGTTTGTTCGCTGCAAGGCTTCGAGAATCTTTGCCTTTTCGTGCTCTTCCCAGGAACTCTCGGGAATCACCGGCTCCAATCCGCTCGCATCGCCTCCACTCTGCGCGGCGGCAGAAACCGCTTCGACTGCCTCAGTGGGGTGAAGGATCTCGGGGGGAAGGTCCTGCAGCGTGATCTGTTCGCCTTCTCCGAGCAGAACTGCGCGCTCCATTGCCCATTCCAATTGCCGAATGTTTCCGGGCCAATCATAAGTTTTGAGTGCTTCAAGAGCGTCGGGGGCTATTCCTGCGATCTTTCGTTTGCCGTCGAACGCCGCCCGACGGATAAAATGCATCGCGAGAACTTCAATGTCTTCGCGGCGTTCGCGAAGCGGCGGGCACACAATCGGAATCACCTTAAGCCGGTAGTAAAGATCCTCCCGGAATCTGCGTTCCTTCAACATTTGTTCCAGGTTCCGATTCGTGGCGGCAATAATGCGCACATCCACTTTGATCGGCTCGGTGCCACCTACCCGCATGATCTCGCGCTCCTGAAGCGCGCGCAGGATTTTTGCCTGCATGCTGAGGCTGGTGTCTCCAATTTCATCCAGAAAGAGTGTTGACCGATTCGCCCGCTCAAAGAGGCCTTTTTTCTGCTGATGAGCATCCGTGAAAGCACCCTTCTCGTGACCGAAAAGCTCGCTTTCCAGCAGCGTTTCGGTCAATGATGCGCAATTGACAGCAAGAAATGGATGATCGCTGCGCGGGCTGAGCTTATGGATTTCTCGCGCCACCAATTCCTTTCCCGTACCGCTTTCGCCCAGAATCAGTACGGTGTGCGAAGTGCCTGCCACCTTCAGAATCATCCGCAGCATGCCCTTAGTCGCGGCTGAAACCCCAAGGATCGTCTTACGCAAAACCGCCATACGGGCAAAGACTTCCCCGACCACCTCCAGGAGTTTGTCACGATCAACGGGTTTTTCAAGGTAGGTATAAACGCCCTTTTTGGTGGCCTCAATAGCAGACTGGATGGAGGGATAACCTGTGATGAGGACCACAGCCACCGTTGGGTCAGCTTGCTGAACTGAACTAAGCAACTGAATTCCGGTCATGCCGGGAAGGTTCAGATCGGTAATGACCAGGTCGAAGCGCTTCTGCCCGAGTAGCCGCAGAGCCGACTCGGCATTGGGAGCTGTTTCGGCGGAATAACCCTCATCCAGTAGGATATCGCGGTAAATCTCCCGCTGGCGTTCCTCATCATCAACAACCAGGATGTTTCCTTCAGGCATGGTTCAGGGATTCAAACGGTTCTTAGCAATCGCAAGGCCGAAAAGTGTGCTCACCTCTCTTGCGCGGTGTAAGCAGAAAACCTGGCGCCGGGGGTGCGCCAGAACTCCCCCATTTAAGGTCGCTAAATCATTCACTAAATCTTACATTTCAGAAGTTTGCCCGCATTTCCAGCCTCTCACCCTTCGTTTTGCTCCCTCTTTCGCCCTGCGGGCAGAGAAAAAGGTAGCCTCCACCTTTCTTACAACGTAGATTGGGGCAGTGGCTATAGATCGTCCGAAAAAAGATGATGCGAATACGCCACCGTAATTGCAGATCGTGGTGCTAAGCTACCGGGACAGTCTGACTGGCTTCGGCTGGAGCGGCAACCGCAGACTCAACCGGAAGTTCCATGACCATCACAGCTCCGGGCTGGTGGCCGTCACGGACGTAGATTTTTCCACCATGGTCTTCCACAATCTTCCGGGTAATGGCCAGACCCAATCCAAATCCCGTGGTTTTTGTGGAAAAGTAGGGGGCAAAAATTCTTTCGCGATCCTTAGGCGGAATGCCCGGCCCTGTATCTGCAAACTGCAGTTGCAGTATTTCAGAGCCCCTGTCTCTGAAGGTGCGGGAGGCGCTCACGCGAATCTTGCCTCCCTGAGGCATCGCTTGAACGGCATTGGTGAGAATGTTCACAAAACAGGTTTTCATTTGCTGTGCATCAGCTCGGATGACCGGGAAATCCTCTGGAAGTTCTGTTTCGATTCTCACGCTCTGGGTCTGGGCGTGCTTTTCAATCAGCGCGACAGCCTGTTTCAAAGCCTCCCGCAAGTCGCAAGCCTCCAGATGAGGAGGGTTCTGGCGGCCGGCAGAGAGAAACTCATTCACCAGGTGATTGAGCCGGTTGATCTCTTCCTTCACATTCGTCAGATTGCGCTGAAATTCCCGCGCTGCGCGTTCCGCAGCCAACGTGTTTGCGGCGTTAATCAAGACCGCCTGTTTGGCGCGCATCTGATCCATGCTCAGGTTGATGTAATTCAGCGAGTTCCTGACCTCATGCGCAACAGTGGCCGCGAATCGGCCCATCAGAGACAGCCTTTCCGCCTCATTCAGACGTTCCTGCAAAAGCCTGTTTTGGCGCAGACGCTCCACCATCTGATTGAAAGTCTGCGCCAAGCGGCCAATCTCATCTCGCCCCTTGATCGGCAAAGAGACATAAAGATTTCCCTGCGCCACCTGCTTCGCGCCTTCCAGGAGCAGATCGATAGGTTTAGTGAAAAGAAACGCCAAATAAACCGCTGCAAAAATGCCCGCCAGCAAAGTGACTAATATCCAGGCGGAACGAAACAGATAAGTGCGGCGGAGAAGAGTATCGATCTGGTCCCCCAATCCGCGCACCCGCGCATAGCCGATGACTTTATCTCCCTGCACAATCGGGAATTCCACAAAATATGTTTTTTCACGGATTGCGGCATCCACATCCGTTTCCGGAAATTCGGCTGAAATATCAATGGGACTCGACCGAATCGTCCGATGATGCTTTTTGAGCTTGATTTTCTTGCCTACCTGGTGTGGATTCGTGCTGGCGATCACTTCGCCGGTCGGAGACGCAACCGTAATCGACGAAAGCCCCGCGCCCGTCAGGGCATGCATATACGCCTCTAAAGCTTGCGTGCGGGTAGCCTTGGCAGGGAGTTTTGCCTGAGTCAATTGGCTGATCGCGAGAAGGTCTGAGGTAATTCCGGCCACGTAGGCCTTCGTCCGCTGATTCTGTCGAATATAGGTGGCAAACAGGATGCCGCTGGAAATGGCGAGCGTTAAGAAAAGCACCAAAGCCAGACGCGTCCTGAAGCGCAGACCGGAAAAGACTTGAGCCAAACGCCAAACCCTCATGCGGGGGCCCCCTCTCCTCCCATGATCTTGATTGTAGCGAAATGAATAGGGAGTGTAAATTGATTCATGCCGCGCGGGTTACCACCCGAAGCCGGCACTTTGAGGGCCTTGGTGCAACCTTGCCTCTTATGGCTTCAGGTCAAAGGTGCCGCTACCTGGCCTGGTTGGCGGCAAGAGGGCCAATGATGGGCAGCATAAAGCGCTCGTTGTTATAGGCCTTGTACATCATAAAGAGCCATATCAGGAAGAATCCCAAACGAATAAGGAGCCAGGCAAGAAGGACGAAGTGCCACAGAAAACCCAGGCTCACTGCAAAGAGAATCCCTGAAAGGATCGCCCATCCAATGGCGCAGAGGATACATGCAGCAGAAAGGAAGATGGATTGAAACGCATGAAAACGGACGAAAGAGTCTCGCTTGTAAGGCTCAATTACGAGGAAAATGATCCCGGTGATGAATCCCAGGATATAGGCCAAGAGTCCAGCGATGTTGGAAGCCATCGCGCATGACCCTGCTGAGGGCGGCGAAGATGCTGGACTACCTGGGGAGGTTCCCGTCGTCGCCCCGCATGATTTGCAGAAGGCTGCCCCCGCATCAAGCTGCGCACCGCATTTGGAACAGAAAGCCATGGGCGATCATCTCCCCCTTGTCTTCAGTTATATGTCTGCTTCTTCCGGTCTGAAGTCCAGGCCGCGCCTCGAATCAGGTCCATTCGGCCCGAGCAGCCCGCGCCCCTTCGCTCCATGCTAGGTTGCAAGCGATAACACAAGGACTCAGTGAGTTGCACTATAAGAAAAGAGCTTTGCGGGATACAATACTCTAAAAGATTACCCTTGGGAGCACTGGGGGCGCGATCGAGATCGGCCATTATGGGTCTTGAGCTCCGGCTCTCTCACACCTTTTTCAGGACTTGGAACCATGCGCTTGCGCTACCGACCCCTTGAACCCCAGGATATCCCGATCTGCCTTCAGCTCTCAAAGGAGCGTGCCCGGTATGGGGGTCTGTTTGACCAACTGGCACCCATCTGGGCTGAGCTGATTCGTTGTGAATCGTTAATTGGCGCGGTGGTTGAAGACCTTGACTGCCCGAAGAGGGAGTGGGTGGTGGCCTTCGGTGTCAGCGTTTTCCTCACCGACGCGTTTGTCCAGTATGCCAAGACTCCGCCCCTCTTCTGGATTGGTCCGGAGCTGATTCGAAGGTTTCATCAGGGCTGTTCACCCATTCTCAACTTCAAAGCCATCCAGAAGGCGAATTCTGGTGGCGGTTTAAATTTATTCATATGGCAAGCGGCGGCCCGCCAAGCCAGCGGCGATGATCTGCACGCGCTTTCTTACGAACTGAATCGTGGCGTCATTGAGCTGCACCGCGGCTACCTGATTCAGGAAGTTCTGGCACAAGAGGCGAGTGATGAAGAAGTACGGCATGCGGTCAAGGCAGGCGGGTACTGGTTAAATCCATCAACCGGCAATTATGAGGATTTGCCCGAAGCCCCGGAAGGAAAAATGACCAACCGTCCCTTTATTGTGGGGATCACGCGCGAAATGGCCGTAAGAAATCCAGGCAGTTGGTTTGCATCGATGCTTTTTCATCGCACGCCACCCCGAATCTACTTTCGACCTGGCGAGCAACGCCAGCTGAAAGCGGCATTGGCAGGAGGCACAGACGAAGAGCTTGCAGAGAGGCTTGATGTCTCAATCCATGCTGTCAAGAAGTGCTGGATTTCCATCTACCAGCGGGTGACTGAACGCTTGCCAGAACTGTTCCCTGAAAACCTCGATCACGTTTCCGCTCGGGGCGCACGTGGCACGGAAAAGAAGCATCGGTTGTTAAGTTACCTCCGCGACCACCCCGAAGAGCTTCGTCCCATTTTACCGAATGGAGGAAAAGGCTAGTGCCCTTTTCCAGCCCATTCTATACCACAACCACCTCGTCCCCCCTTAATGCAGGAGGGGAATTCCTCTCCTTCCTCAGGAGATAACAAGGAAGGAATACCTGCCGTCTGCTTGCTTCTGTGAATACTGGGAATTCTTCACTCCGCTCAATGGGTTATGTGGCTTCATGACGCCCCAAGGCATGAAAACAATTAAGCAAATTATTATTGAAATCAAAGGACTTATCGCTTATTTTTAAGGCAGAACGACAAGTCAAAGACTCTGAATGACCGGCGAACGGGCTCAGCATGATAAGGAACGTGCCGCGATATCTCATGTATTTCAGTTGCACCATACTGGCGGCGGTTCTTGTTTCCGTGACCGTGGCGACCACCCTTCCGTCGTCAAATTCAAAGACCGCTCAATATTCACCCGCCGTCATCGCCGCTTTCCGCGCCGGGGAAGATGCGCTCCGCGCCGGGCGCCCGGAAGAAGCAGTGACTGACTTCCGGAAAGTTCTCGGCATGGATCCCCAATTTGCAGAAGCTCAGATCAATCTCGGTCTCTCCTACCATCTACTCGGGGAATATCATCAGGCGGCAGTCGAACTTGCAAAAGGGCTGCGCGGGCGGGCTGATCTGCCGGGCCCTCATCTTGTCCTGGGGATTGATTATCTAAAGCTCGGCCTACCCTCCAAAGCCATTCTTTCGCTTCGGGAGGCATTACGGCAAGATCCCACCAACCGCGAAGCTCAAGTGACTTTGGCAAAGTGTTATCTTGCGGAGGGCAATTATAGTCGTGCCCTGAGGCATTTCCGATCCGCGTTTCTTTCCGATCCCTCTCAGGGTGCAGAAGCCTGGTTTGAGTTGGGACATGATGATTTGCAAATGGCAAAGCAACTGGTTGCCGAGCTTTCTCGAGTTGACCATCAGGCTGCATGGAGAATCCGGCTGGCGGGTGATTTGCTGAGCCAGCGCCAGTCCTGGGACGATGCGGTGCGGCACTACGAGAGGGCTCTTGCCCGCGACTCCCATCAACCGGGCCTGCATGAAGCCTTGGGCGATGCGCTTCTCAAATCCGGTAAGCCTGATCAGGCGCGAGCCGCGTATCAAGACGAACTGCGGCTGGATACACACAACCCACAGGCTCTTCTGGGTCTGGCAGAAATCGATCTGCTTATGGGAAAAACCATCGATGCGCTGCATAAAATCGATCAACTGGTCGTGCTCTCACCCCAATTTCTCGCGCGGCAAACCTCTTTGCAATCACTTAATCTTTCTCCCCGCGTAGTTTCTGCAATGCTTGCCCAGGTCGAAACCGCTCCTCAAGGCCCGGCCACCGATTTTCTTCTTTCAGCTCTTTATCTTTCTCTGGGCAAAAGCGCGGAAATGGCAAAATATCGGACGGACTTTTTGGCTAGGGTGCAGGATTTGGGTAGAAGTAAAGGCTCAGCTTATGTGGGTCCATCTTCCAATCCCTGCCTCGCGCACCGCTATGCGTCCTGCATCGAGCGCCTGAAAAACGCGAGTCATCTTGATCCATCGCAATATCTTCTACTGGGTCAGGCCTATTGGGCGCTTGGCCAGGATGATCGGGCGGCAGACGCCTTCGCCTCGTCGCTAGATGCCTCTGGTAAATTGCACAACCCTGAAGCAATCTATTGGCTGATTCGCTCTACCATGGCACTTGCCCGCCATTGCTTTAATCGCGTCAACATGGCCTTCCCAAACTCGGCTTTTGCCTATCGCCTCCGGGCTGAGCTTGATCAGTTGCATGGTGCTGACGAAGAGGCCATCCACCAATATCAACAGGCGGAGCACCTGCAACCTGATGAACCTTCCATCCATGTAGAACTTGGAGCGCTTTATCTGAAAAAGCATGCGCTAGAGAAGGCAAAACAGGAACTGGACCGGGCTCTTGCACTGGATCCCACCTCTGGCATGGCCCTCTATCAGCTTGGGCGGTTCTCCATCGCCACAGGCCAGCCGCAGAGCGCTATCGCTTATTTAAAGAAAGCCTTGCAATACGACCCCGGATTAATTAACGCTCATGCCAGCCTGGGCGAAGCTTATCTTCGCGCGGGCGATGCTGCCCTCGCCGCCGTTGAATTGAAAGAGGCCAGCGCCATCGACTATTACGGCGACATTCACTATCTGCTCTATCGCGCCTACCAGCAGCTTGGCGATAAGACCCTGGCTGAAGAGGCGCTCGCGCGTTCCGATCAATTACGACGAAAAACCCAGGCGGCAGATCAGTTGCGATTGAGCTTCGCCCAGCCCTGAAATCCGATCCGTAAACAGCGCAGTTCCCAAGGCCGAAGAACCGTCGGTAGTGCGGCAGGAGATGAGGCGCGAACGACGCCCAATTATTCGTTCAACAGGCATGCTCCAGATCAGACAAGTTGATGGCCTCGATAGCTCCATTGCGCGACCGATCTTGCCACTCCCATCGTAACTCGAAGCCATTTTCGTGAGGTTTCGTGGACCAAAGGTCTATGATTCGGATGCCTTTATCATTCGACCTGAGTGCTCAGATGCACTTCAGCTTACGAATTCGGGATTTTGAAGTCCAACGCAATACTGCACCAAGACAATAATTCAGGACGGAAATCACGGGAGCGCATAACCTCGGGAGGTTGCAGTGGGCGATCAGACCAATTTGAAGGGTATATCTTGCGCGCGCCCTGTCATCACATCCCGAACACGCATTTGCCATCGACCTTTCAGATCGTTCCAGGCGAAAAAGAAGCGTTCTCTGTGGGGCGTGGACCTTACGAGTACATTTCTGGAATAAAGTTCGTGGGCACGACCGTCTGGCATAAAGAACTCCAGCCGCACAACCCTGAAGGTTGCCTCCGGCAGCAGGCTTTCGTCTCTCAGCGTGACAGTTAACGGGTTACCTGCCTGAAGCTGCTCGGGTGCGTCGATGTGAAGCCGGGGAACAGGCGCAGGAGTGCGGCTGAAAACCAAAGGAGACCACGGGTCAAGGACCGTTTGGTATTTGGCCGTAAGGCCGATTTCCTGACGAGCGCGAACGTCATAGGTGCACATCAAGTCAGACCAATGGATTGTGACCTGGGCTGGCGTCTCGAGAAATGTGTTATCAATCTCCCCGGCCCATCCTGGAGCTTTGCTGGTGGGGTAACTTCCCCACCCACCATCGTCGAACTGTGGATTGCGAAAGATCGCCACATGTTCGTAGGGGCCATTCGCAAAGCGAACAATCTCTGTTCCTGGCAACCGCTTGCCGTCAGCGTCCAGCACACGAACGTGCGGCTCAATCTGCGCAAGCCCCAAGACGCCCTCCACGATTTCCGGCAAACTGGTGAGCGAGCCGGGTTGCAGGCGGTCGTAAGCGTAACCGGAAACTTCCAGATTCAAAAAAACGGCCTTGCCTTGGCCGAAATCATTTACCACAACCAGGGGTACACTGCCGCTCTGCGCGAACGCCTGACCAGTCGATATGCCAATCGTTTCATCGCCCGGAACCACATGAAGCTGTTTTCCGCTGAGATGAAGTGACTGCAGGTCAGCACGCCCTACCACATTGTGCGCCTTAGTCTGCGCGCTGACATGGCGGATGCCCAAGACGTCATCCAACTGGCCTTGTCCCAGGTCGCGGCCATGTTCATCCATGGATGCCGTGCGGTAGTCCGCAATCAACAATCCGCCCTCGCGCACAAATCGCCGGATCTCGCCCGCTTCAAGAGCGCTGATGGCCACCGACTGCGGCATGATGAAAGCGCGGTATTGGCCTGCATTCAGCTTGCCACCCTCAATCTGGCCACGACCGATAAATTCGTATTGCAAGCCAAGGTCTTCAATCAACTTGGTCCAACTGTTTCGCAGCCCCGTAAAATGGCTGTAGCGATCTCCCCCGCTATGCAGCATCCATTCACGCGCATTCTGAACGTTATCCAGCAACCAATGAACCTGCATCGAGGCCTGCGAGTAATGGATGGCGATGCCATCGTGCAGCCGCCGGGCATTGATGAAGAGCATACCAAGGCCATCATGAAGTTCATTAAAGACGTCGGCAAAGGTCATCGCTGAAGGTGTAAGCTGAAGGGTCTGGGGGTCAACAAACCGATACTCAGGAATCAGATCATCCCAAATCAGGGAGCCTCGATGTCCGTGAAACAATCCCCACCAGATGGGTCTCACCGCCCGCTTCTGGAAAAGGCGATCCCGTGCAGTCAGAGGAGTTCCGGGCCGATGCTCGAATCCATGCGTGGAGACCATAATGACCTCCGGATTGAGCGAGCGGATCACTTCAACATTATTGCCGATGTTGTATGGCTCAATGACATCGACGACTTTGACGACGTTCTCATAGTTGTACCAGCCGAAGGCAAAGGGCGACTGACCTCCTTCGGTCGAGCAGCGGGCGTGCGGGTCTTCGGCCTTGCAGACGGCGCGGGCGCGAGCTACTGCAGCGGCGAATGTTCGGTCCATGAAGTTGCGAAAGTCGCACCACGGAGAAACGTTCCACCTCTCCGTTGAGCGAACTTGCGCGAGTTCATGATAGAAGCGTTTGAGAAAGGCGGCCACTTGCGCCCAGGATGCGAAGCCGGTAGGTTGCTCGGGAGAACTCCAGGTGGTCTGGCTTCCCCAGCGGATGTTGGCCTGCTCAAGTGATCCTAGCTTTTTTTCCAAGGCTGCGTCTGTTAACTCCGGGATGGACCGTGTGTCCCTTACGACCGCAAGCACCGGCTCCCACGTGTCGCGAGCTCCCGAATCCTCCCTCGGGACGGGAAAGCTCGTACCCCAGGCTTCGTTCAATCCGGCAACAGAGCCGTACCTGGTTTGCAGGGCCGCGACAGCCACTGCCTCAAAAGCCCGGTCGGTAGTCGTATAGCTGGCCATCAAGCCGTTCTGCAACCAGTGCGCACCGTTGCGTATGCTCTCGTCATCCCATCGAGTCAGTTCACCCACGGACCATTGATTGCCCACTGCCGCAATGGAACCGTAGAGATTGCGGAGGTATTCGGCAAACTTGATGGTGCAGTGCGGCGCGTGGCAGAAGTCATTCGGGCGGATCTGATCGCCTTGCCCCAGTTCGTCCGCAATGTTATAAAAGAGCGGCCGGAAGGCGCGGTGCATGCGCACATAACGCGTTACATGCTCGCGAACATACTCATCGGTTTTGGGATCGTTGATGCAGGGTTTCCGGACCCACAGGGACAGGTCGTTTCGGTCGAACTCCACTTGCGTCAGCAGGCCTCTCCAGAGAGGTTGATTCTTGTGATAAATCGAGAAAACCTCCCAAGCCATCTGTTCGACGTAAAAATTGAAATTGTTATCGAGCACTTCCTCCCAATCCTCATCGCGGTAAGCGATGGTTCCATCCACTCCTGCTTTGCGGAGCAGGTCATAAAACCCATCCGGGTAATGCGCCCACATGACCACGTGAAAGTCATCCCATGGCTTGGCCGCTGGCGAAACCAAAAACCGGGCTCCTTCGGTTTGCTCGACGCCATCCACCCAAACTCGAATCCAGTTCCGGTAAGTCAATCCACGGGATATCTCAAAAGAGAAACGCTGCGGCGCGACGCCTGAGGTTGAAGAAGGCAGCTGCACCTCTCCGACGATGCGGCCAAGGCTATCGATCCATCGAACCACCGAAGCTCCTGAGGCCGGGACCCGAAAGAAAACCTCGCCGCTCAGGACTTCATCAGCCTCGAAGATCTCGCGGTTCAGCTTGACCCTCGAAACTTTTGAGCTCTCAGCGCCTAAAGGAACAGCCTGAGCGTCAGCGCGCGAATAAGTCTCTGCAACTGCTCCAGCAATCGGCGTGGCTATGGCGGCGCGGAGAAAGGCTCGACGTGAGCTGAAATGCCTGGAGTTCATCAATACGCACCTCGCTGTGCGGACGCAACCGGCAGCGTCGTTTATTGTCCTTTCACGAACTGCACGAAACCGTGAGCGCGGAGAAAGCGAAAATAACCCACAAAATCGAACTTTGACGGGCCTAGTTCCATCTGTGTCAGATGGATGACCTCGGCCAGATTCCTGTGTCCGTCGCACCAATAAAGCGCAATGATCGGCACGAGATCCCAAGCCCCTGAGGGATAACCCTGACGCTGGTCGGGGGCAATCCGATCGAGAGGAATGGTCCCAAAGCGCTTGCGTTTCACAACAATAGTCGAGGCGACGGCTCGCTGCGGCGCGGGCAAGGCGAACGGCGCTACCGAAGAGGGAAAGCCCAGGGATTTTCCCCGCTCCGCAGCCAAAACCCTTAGCCTTTTAGCTTGCCCCCGGGCAAACTCTTCCAGTTCCTCAGTAAGTGGAACAATGGATTTTTTCAATGTTTCCCGCTGTTCACCGGAAACCAATTGGAGCGTTGAGAGCACAGCCTGGGACTGCCTCCCGACGGCATACTGAATTTGTTCCAAGCCCTCCTCCAGGATGAGGCCCAGTTCACGAATGCTGGCGGTGCGATTGATACGATCCACGGACAGTCTTGCAGCCTCCAGAATCTGATCGTAACCGCGATCCTGCGCGATTTCGGCCAGCCACATGGCCTCAGGCTCTCCGGCGTTGGCGAGATAATATAGGTAAGCTGCGCTCACCGTTGAAAGGTCGCGCAGTGACTTTGGGTCGACACGGTCTGGCGTGTCAGCGCTACTGTGGTGCGGCGTATTCACGTCGTTTCCGCTGTAAGCCCAAACCGTTGGGACTCCGATGGTCGGGTCTCCCAGGTAGCTGTCGGTTCCTGTCGCGAAAGGATGCCAGCGCCAAGGGCGTTTGATCCTTGAAAAGTACTCGTCTGCCACCTTCAAGATGAATGCATCGGTGTATGAACTGGCCACGCCCGGATTGAGATAAAACGTGTAAATCGACCCGGCCAGATCGTATTTTCCAGCCGGCGTGTCCAGGCACAAGGCGGCTATTGTGTGATGGATTCGTTCCGGATGTGTCTTGATGTAATACATTGAACCGTACATTTCCGGCATGGCCAGGATACGAATACTACGCTTAGGTTTCGGCAGCTTTCCAGCCATGATGAGGCGGTTGAGCGTAGCCATGGCCTCCATGAGCGCGGCCACGCCGGAGGCATTGTCACCAGCGCCCTCTTCGGAGGTGTGCCCCAAAGCCAGGACCTCTTCAGAGCCGCTTCCTGGAATAACGCCCGTGGTGTAAGGGTAGACCCCGGAATAATACCGTGAGTCAACGATCGCTCGGACACGAACGACGCCCCGCTGAGCCAGAAGCATTCTGACCCGCCGCGCTTCGCGGGGCGTAATTGAGAAACACAGAAGAGGCGTGCTCCCCTTGATGAATGCCCACCCGTAGTCTCCCCAGGCGTTCATCCATTGGCGCGCGTCCTGAAGGCTGGGATTTTCCGTGGACGCATTGATGGCTCCCAGCGCCCCTGCTTTCACCAGCGCCCACTTGATCTCCGCAGGATTTTCATCGGTGAGCGCCAGCTTGCCACGCAAATCCATTGTGGCAATCTTATCGGGCGGCCACGGCTTCACTTCTACCACTTCCGCCGTAATGCCTCCCGGTGGTGTTGAGCCGCTCCACTCTCCAAGCGCTGTCGGAACTTTCTGGTAGTCGCAAAGCACACGGGAGGAAGCAGGCAAAGCCGGATCGATAATTTCAAGGCGCGCTTCTTTCACATCCCATGCCAGGGGCATGGTCCAGAAACCGGCCTGGGTCACACCATCAGCCGGCGGGAGGCCAATTTCCACTCTGCCAAGACCCATCTGCTGCATGGCTCCCTTCAGGTATTCCGCTGTCTCCCCAAATTTCTCAAAGTTAAACCATCGGTCCGTGGAATACACCCGGCGCATAAAATCCATCGCTTCTTCGGGATTGAGCTCAATTTGAATTTGGGTAATGAGGCGCGGAAGGCCAGGGGAGGATGCGGTTGCAGCAAAGGCTCGGAGGGGAAGAAGCATTGCCGCCGCTACCAGCAAGCAGGCCGGCGCGCTGAGAGATCCTGGCAGACATCGGACTCGTGAGCTACGTAGCTCTCTCCACAACGATTTGCTCGCTGATCCTACAATAAGAATTTTCGCTATTGTCATCCAGATCGAAGTGAAGGATCGCTATGATTTCCTTCGGAACATCAAACCGAATCCATTCGACGCACCCGGCCTGAGAACCAACTCCTAGTTGGGCCTGCCGAGTTCGGGCTTTTCCATACTGACAGTGGCATTGTTGGGTGCAAGTTCGGAGGCAGCCTTATATTCCTGAATCGCCTGTTGCCTTTCGCCCAAGTGCATATAGACATCTCCCAGGAAGGCGTGCAACTCCGAATTGTCGGGTCGGACGGCGCGTACTTTTTCGGCATAAACCATTGCTCGCGAGTAATCACCGCGCTTGAACCAGTACTTGGCCATCAGGAAATTCCCGATGGCAGAGTAGGAATCGATCTGTTCCATCTTGAGCAAGTGGCGATAGGCCAGATCGAGCATGCCCGCATTCAAGAACATTTCGGCGAGAAAAGCGTGGGGTTCCCAGCGGTTCGGGTTGAGTCTGGCAGCTTTCTCAAAAAGACTGCGCGCTTCCGCAGTATGTCCCTGGTCCAGTTCCCGTTCGGCTTGGGCAAGGGGACGCTCTGCGGCTAGGGTTTGCGCCTTCCGGTCCCGGTCGGCCGCGGTCGCCTGTCGAAATTTCTCCATGTATTCAGCTTTGCGCGTCTGGTCGCCCTTCTTACGGTAGGCGGTTGCCAAAACATAGTAAATGGTCGGAAATCGGTCGCCTTCCGATTCTACGTTCCGCAGACACTCGATTGCAGCAGCTGGATCGTTCATCGCCAGATCGATTATCGCAAGTTGGGAAAGATATTCTGGATTATCCTTATCTTCACTCACTGCCTTCAATAGGGCTTGCTTCGCAGCAGGCAGTTGATTCCTTGCGTATAGGATCTTTCCCATTTCGAAGAAGGCCAGCGGGTCCAGATCCGACTCGGAGACACTCATCTCAAAGAACTTCAAGGCTTCGTCCGACCGCCCTTCGAGCTCGTACGCCTGTCCTTGGTAGAGAGCAATGCGGAAATCCTTTGGATCAAGCTCTGCCCACCGGCCGAGAACGCGCAGCGCTTCCTCCGCCATGCCCAGGCGATAATAGTCGTCGGCCAGGAGCCGCAGCCAGGCGGCACTGAGCTGGCGAAGAGTCTGCTCATCCCGAAAAACTGCAAGCGTCTTTACCGCGGCGTGAGTCTGTTTGAGTTGTTCGAATACGTGGGCTTGAAAGATTCGATATTGAGGTTGGTCAGGTGCCAGGTGAACAGCTTCAGCCAGTTCGCCGGCGGCATCCCGCATACGCCCTGCCTGAGCCAAAGCCATGCCACAATAAAAGTAAGGGCGTGGATCTAAGGGGCTCGCCTGCTTGGCATTGTTGAAAGCTTTCACCGACTCGGATAATTGCCCTGCTCTGAGCAGTTGAATTCCTGTTGCCAGTTGACTCTCAACCGCTAGTTGGGTGACTTGACTGGCCTCGCTTAGCGGGGGAACGAGTGATGCTGCAGAGGCGTAGAAGCACAGAATCACCCCGAAAGCAAACAGTTTACGTCTCCTCAAAAAGTTAGATCCGCCCGTTGCCATCGTGCTGAGCCTTGCCCCTCTTTTCAGGCATTCCGGTGTGCAGATTCCATCAGGCCCTCTCCGTATTGGCACTGTGCGATAGGAAGGGCGATTCGGGGCCGAGGCCATGCCATTTGGCATGGCCTCCGCCCCGTCGGGCATCCTAGATCAAAATTGCAGGCGCAGGGACAATTGGATCACGCGTGGCGCATTGAAAGTCGTGTTCTGCAGGCTCAAGTCTTGCAGTCCTGTGCTCGGGTCCGGAGGAACGTCGTTCGGGTGGTTGAAAGCATTGAAGAAGTCAGCGCCAAACCTCATATCCAGCCTCTCTCCAACCTTGAAGTGCTTGTACAGGGAGAGATCGTCGTTCCACATCCCTGGGCCGATAATGCTATCGCGAGGATCGGGGTTATAGAACCCGCTGAACGGGGCGTTGTAGCACGTCCCATTTGCTAGCGTCACGGCGAGTTGGCCGATGTACTGGCCTTGGCAGTTCGGCCCGGCTGGTCGTACTGCTGGTGGAAGGATGGTGCCTTGGATGTTGGTCGCCGTGCTGGGATCAAAATCCCCGGCAAACCACTCGCGGTACCGATCGCTGCTGCCGGGAATGTTGAAGGTGGCTCGTTTGGATGCAGCGATACTAGGATCCCGCGTCTGCACAAGGCCCGGATTGACACCCATCCACAACCCGCTATTCCAAGTGAAAATGGTGGCTACTTGCCAGCCGCCGATGACCGTGTCAAGAGGTTTCGAGACATTCGCGAAAAAGTGCTCACCTCTGCCAAAGGGAAGATTGAAGATGCCATCGAGAGTAAAGGTGTGAGGAGGAACTGTCGTGCTATTGAAATAGGTAAGGCGGAGCCGCTGTTGATAGCTGAGGTTAGGCTCACCCAAAATTTCGATATTCTCAGGGACGGTCGCCCCGCCACTGCCGCCAAGATTGCCGCTCCCATTCCCGCCATTAATCGTGGTGTTTCCAGAAGTGAAGCCGCTAGGATCAGTGGTCGTCAAGAAGCGTGTGTAGGTGTAAAAGGCATCGAAGGCAACTCCGTTCGCAAACTTTCGCTGGATTTCTGCCTGAAGGGAATTGTTGTGAGAGTAGCCGGTATGGTTGATACCGTAAAGCGCCCACTGGGGGACCGGCCGTAACAAATTGCTGTTGCCCGGCGGTAGCAGACCCGTGCGGACAGCGTAGTTGTAATCCGGTTCGGGATCGTCAATGGCAAACTCCTGCTCCAAATTCGAGCCCCAAGTCCCGATATAGCTCAGACGAGCGATGGTATTTTTGGGAAGTTCCCGCTCGATAGTGAAATTCCAGGTCTGCTGGCGTTCATCGTTCCAGTTGGCACCGTCCCAGTAGGACGACGTGTTACCATAAGGGTTAACAGTGTCCTGAGGTTGATTGATATCCACTGTGGCAGTCGGTAGATAATCGCCCGAGGAGGGCGCTACCACATAGGGGTACAAGCCGAAATATGGACCATTCACTCCTCCTGGAACATTAGGGTTGTTGAAGGGATTGTTTTGGAATCTGAGATCCAATGGTGGATTGTAGTTGGAGGGTTGGAGGATCTGAGCCAGCGGCATAGGCACGTAGTAGATGCCGTATGACCCACGGAGCACTGTTTTGCTGCCAAGTTGATAGGCAATTCCTACACGCGGACCAAAGTCATGGTGAATCGGACGAAACAGGTCCGGTGTATAGCCCACAGAGTCTGCTGTAGCATATTTCAGCCCTACAGTCGCCCAACTCGAGAGCACGGCAGGCGGTACGCCGAGTGAGTTAATGTTGCGGTTGCCAGGCGTGATGACCTCGAACGCGCTTTCTGGATTATAAGGATCGACAAGCCGGTTCCGAGCTTCGGTGTATGGCGTCATATCATCCCAGCGGAGCCCGAAGCTGAGAGTTAAGCGGGGAGTCATCCTGAATTTATCGTTCAAGTATAGTCCCAGGATGGTTTGGCGGAAATAGAAATAGCCGCGCAGGTACTGGTTTGAGAGATAATCCGGCAGACCCAGCAGCAGTTGCGCAAACCCACTGCCTGTGTCAGGAACGGCCGAAAGATTCGCGGGGTCAAAAAGGGAAGTCCAATCAGGGCCCCAATTGTGGCTGCCCTGCGCTTGCTGCAATTCCTCGACGTTGTTTTGCTCCATCCGTCCCTGGAATCCGAACTGGATCGTGTGCCTGCCATTGATCCAGGTTACGTTGTCATCTAGGCTCTCACTCGTAAGGTGTTGCATGTGGTTGTTATCCGAGTCCCATCCGAAGAAGAGAGGTGAAGCTTCTTCAGTGTACATCGTGGGCCAGCCGGTCACACTAAAGGGATTGGGCACACCCAGTTGAGCATCCCAATCAGTAAAATCAGCCAGAGTTCCATAGTGGTTAGGATCCCGAAGAACGCCCACTAGCAATTCATTGAGCCAATTTGGTGAGATCGAGCGGGTGTATTCCACGCCTACATTGGTGTTGGCGAAATTGCGTGCGCTTGAGCCCATGCCGGATGAGGGATCGATGGGGTCAGCAAAGTAACCACCTTCGATTGCGGCAAGACTCATACTTCGCGTATAGCGAACCGAGAGCCGGTCTTTGTCAGAAATATTCTGGTCCCACTTGCCAGTGTAGTTATTAAGACGGTTGATTTGGGGATATGTGCTCGTGAAATTGGGCGCTACATATGGATTGTTGTTATTCGTAGGGAGAGCGGTCAGGGACTTCAAAACCATCGCTGTCTTACTGAAGGGCCCAGGGATTTGATTGTTTGGGAACGGTGCACGCTGAAATGATGTAGGGCTCGTGGTGGTCGGATCGTAAATAGTAATCGGGTGATACTGGTACCCGGCCGGGCAGTTCACACCCGTGCTCGTGCACAGGGTATTGACATCCACTGCGTTGCTCAAATCGCCGTTCCACATGGCCTCAGTGGGGACAGAAGTGAAAAAGGGGAAAAAACGCTCATGGTCGCGCAAACCCTCATAATCAAAGAACCAGAACGACTTGTCCCTCCCATTGTAAACGTGAGGTATCACCACCGGACCGCCCAGGTAACCTCCAAACTCGTTACGGATGAGTTCTGGCACATGGAAATTCGTAACCGGATCCGTCCGTAAGCGGGTGGGACCAAACACGGTATTATCGCGGATGTACTCATAGGCCCCGCCATGGATTTGGTTAGTGCCGCTGCGCGTGGCCATCGTGACTGTGGCCGGTTGCGCATATTTCGCATCCGCGCCCACAGTATTGACGCGAAACTCCTGGATGGTTTCTATTCCGGGCTGTACCCGCACGATCCCGCCTCCAAATCGGTCCACAAGGGAGACGCCATCCAGCGTGATGTCCAGGGAACCCGCTTTCATTCCGTTCACACGGGCACCCCCAGCGCCACTCTCCACACCGGGAACCAGGTTGAAGAGCAACCCGATTTGGCGACCGTTCAGCGGCATGTCACGGATCTCATTCGAGTCCATCACATCGGATACAGAGCCGTCAGCCGTATCGAGTGGGGAGGCTGCTCCTTTGACTTCTACAACCTGGCGGGTCGAGCCAACAACCAAAACGGCATTGGCTACCGCGTTCTGTCCTACGGCCAAGTAGAACGTACCTTCCCACTCCTGAAAGCCTGGTTTACGGATTACAAGTTTGTAAGTCCCGATGGGCAGAGCCCCAAAATAATAAATGCCGGCCGATGAAGTTGATCCCTTCCGTTCCACTCCTGCCGCAGCGTTTATGAGAGTAACCTGGGCATTGGGGACTACAGCATGACTAACGTCCATTACGGTTCCGGTTACGCTACCGCGCCCGGTCTGGGCGCGCAAGGCAATGCTGCAAGCGCCCAAAAAACTCGTGGCAATTATAAGTAAAAAGCTCCGCTCAAAGACTCGTCGCATTTTACCCTCCTCGTCCGACGTAATGATCCCCCCGGGTTCTTTGCCTTTACCAATCGGGCTCCCTGGATTGCCCGCGCTGCATAACTGCGATCCACTCAGAGATATGCTCGCATTTCAACCCACTCGGAAGGTCAAATTCCGCTGAAACCGGAGGGAACATCAGAGATGCAAAGTTCACTTCATCTTTCACCTTGCCACAAGGTTCGGTACGGTACAGTTCCCTCCGTTGTCCGCAAGCATGCGTGTTGACAATAAGATAAAAGACCGGTACAGTACCTTCCGCAGTACTCGACGCGCCGGGGAGGCGAAGAAAGTGAAGCCATCGACGAGTACCGACATCCCACTTTTTGCCGATGAGCTTGCCTCACGTTATGCGGAGGTGCAGCAAGCCCTAAACGAAATTCTTGAAAGCCCGCCTTTTCGGGCAAGCAAGCAGAGCCAGGCATTGCTTCGTTATATTGTCAGCCACACACTCGCGGGCCGGAGCGAACTGCTTCGAGAAAGGGTCATCGGCGCGGAGGTGTTCGGCCGAAGCCCGGATTATGACACCGCCAACGACCCGATTGTTCGGGCCAGGGCCGCAGAGGTGAGAAAGCGGCTGGCTCAGTATTATCTCTCCTCTGAACATCAACATATCTTGGTCCGAATTGATGTCCCTCCGGGTTCCTATAAAGCCTCCTTTGAATGGCGCGCGGACGCTTCCGGCGACTCTCACACGCCCGCGGAAGCAGCCGCGGAGATGGTGAGCACCGAGGCGCTTCTCCAGGGACATAAACCGCGCCGCTCTTTCCTGAGGCGTGATCTGTTAGGCGCTGGCGTAGCGGTTGCCTGCCTGTCAGCCGTCCTTTTTCTGGGGGTTTTGCGGACACCCCAACCAAACGCCTTTGAGCGGTTCTGGTCTCCCGTGTTAAAGAGCCGCCAGCCAGTTCTCATCTATACGGGCACGAATGTGGTCTACGGATTTCGATCAGAATTTGTTAAGCGCTATGCGGAAGCGCGCCATTTGCAAAACCATGGAGAGCAGTTCCCCCTGGACCTCGGTCCAGGCCAGAAAATCGACGCCGCCGACCTTTCCGTCTTTCCTGATGGATTCATCACGACGCAGGACGCCATAGCCGGATACTTGCTGATCATGCTTTTGGCCCGCCATCACAGGCCGTATGAGCTGCGCTATGGGCACAACATCTCATTTGGCGACTTCCTCTCCCGGCCAAGCATTCTGATTGGCGCGTTTGACAACCGATGGACGCTGGAATTAACGGATGGGCTGAGGTTTGTATTTGAGGGCGGAGATCGGATCCTGGACCGGTCTGATAAACGAAGAGTGTGGGTCGCGGGCGGACCCCGCGATTACGCCATCGTGTCACGATTGCAGAATTCCGGGACCCGAGGGGTCTTGATCACGATTGCGGGCATTGGCGCCAATGGAACCCAGGCCGCAGCCGAATTTCTGACCGATCCGAAACAGATTTCATTTTTGGCGACAAAAGCTCCACCTGACTGGAGCAGAAAGAATATGCAGATAGTCTTACACACCACGGTCGTTGAGAACAACCCGAGCGCCCCGGATATCGTGGCAACCTACTGTTGGTAACCATCACTCCGACATGACATTGACTGCAAATTTCCCTCCACCTGCCATAACTGCGCATGCAGCAATGGCCTGCCGCCGATTCGAGAGCGCATCAGATCGCTTCTAATCAAGTAAGATGGCTCGTGATGAAAATCCCGCCAGCTGGCCTTCTGCTATTTCCCTTCCATAAGCAATGAAGGCTTTTTAATCTTGCAAGCGAAGCGGGGCCATGATAAGCTAGAGAAACAGAAAGCACATGGAACGTCATTCACCCCAGTCAGTACGCCGTCGCAAGACTTTCCGCAACACACACTTCTGTTGCTGTTGAAGCAGCTTACTTTCCCTGCTTTTCCTTTTTCAGCAATTTGTTCCAAATTCTTTTCTTTTAATTCAGGAGGATTTCACGAAGATGAGTGACTACAAACACCCCGAGGCTTTGGTGAGTACGCAATGGGTATCGGAACACACGGACGATCCAAACGTGCGCCTGGTGGAAGTGGATGTGGACACCAGTGCCTACGAAAAAGGCCACATCAAGAACGCAGTCGGTTGGAACTGGCAGTCGCAGCTTCAGGATAACGTCCGCCGCGACCTGTTGGGGAGGCAGCAATTTGAAGAACTGATGAGCAAATCGGGCATCAGCCCGGAGACGACCGTAGTGCTCTATGGCGACAATAACAACTGGTTCGCCGCTTACGCACTCTGGCAGTTGAAGTACTATGGCCACAAAGACGTGCGCCTGATGAACGGAGGGCGCAAAAAGTGGGAACTTGAGGGGCGCCCCTTCACCACGGAAGTGCCCCAATTCACCCCAAAGCCTTACAAGGCGAACCCGCCGGATGAGAGCGTTCGAGCGCGCCGGGAATTGATCTTTGATGTCCTGAAGAACAAGAACGCCTATCTGGTGGATGTACGCTCTCCGGATGAGTTCACCGGCAAAGTGATTGCGCCTCCGGGAATGACGGAAACGGCACAACGGGGCGGACATATTCCCGGAGCCATCAGTTTCCCCTGGTCTAAAGCCGTCAATGAGGATGGAACGTTCAAACCGTACGACGAACTGGTTAAATTATTTAGCAGCCAGGGAGTGCAACCCGGCCGCGAGGCCATCGCTTACTGCCGCATCGGCGAGCGCAGTTCCCACACCTGGTTTGTGCTGAAATATTTGTTGGGGTTCGACAAGGTGCGCAACTACGACGGGAGCTGGACGGAGTGGGGCAACCTTGTGGACGCTCCCATTGAGAAGGGTGAATCAGCCAAGGCCGGAGCCTAAAGAGTTTCGCCGCGGCTTTCATAGACTGGAAGGCTGACTCCTGAGGGGCGTCCGGCGTTCGCCCCTCAGGGTGCATGCCAGGCGCCTTTACAGATTGTTATGCAGCAGATGACCGCAGACCCGCTTTTGTGATTCCATCACGACGTCGGCTTCTTCAAGCCTGTAAACTTCGTATTCTCCTTGACTAAGGATTGCCGGGAAAGGGGCCGAGCACGTTGATTGTCGGTTGTGATCTGCATTCGCACCAACAAGTAATCGCCACGTGGGATATGGAGACCGGTTAGATCGTGAGGCGCTGGTTGGAGCATGAAGTTGGCGAGGCGAGAGGATCTTACGCCCCGGTGCGAAGCTGTCTCTGATTGGGATCAGGGCCGCTGTCTATAGCCAATGGTTTGAGCGAATGCTCGCAGAAATGGGCCAAGAATTGTGGATGGGAGATCCGGTCCAGACTGAGGCCTAACCGGTGTGGCTTGAACCCGGAGGGGAGTGATTTCTTCATCGCCCATCGACTGAAAACGCAAGCAGGACGTTTCCTGGCATTCCGACAAAGTTTCCGCTCTCAACAAAGAGCATCCCGCCGGCGATGGTTGGTCCACTTTTGTTCAGCGACCCGCCGCGCGCCGCGATGCCGTCTGTGGTTTTAAACTCGCGGAGGGTATTGAAATCCCAGATCACGTTTCCATTTCGCGCGTCGTAGGCACGCAAGTGACCATCCATTGACCCGGAGAATACAATTCCCGGAACCAGCGTAATGGGCGCAATCTGCGCAGCGCTGCAACCCGGCGTCTTTCCGCACGCCGGCCGGGGCGGCTTCACATGCCAGATTTCCTTTCCTGTCACCAGGTTAAGTGCAACCAGCCCGCCGCCAGCGTCCGGGACGGATTGCCTCCAATCCGATATGGCAAAATACGCCCGACCTCCGTCCGCCGCGCCGCCCCATTCGATGCCACCTTCAGGCCCTCCTTTGCCGATGCGTGCTCTCCAAACAATTTTTCCATCATGATCGGGATCAAGTGCATAGACGACGCCCGATTTCTGGGCAGCAAGAATCAGGCTGCGGCCTTTAGGGAGCGATGCCAGAATTGGAGAGGTTCCGAAGTCATAGTCGTCACCGTAGTTGGGAGGACAATTGATCCTTTCCTTCACATCGGACCTGAGACAGGCGAGAGTCCAGCGATCGCCGGGCGTCGCCTGGCGCGACCATAACACGCGGCCCGTGCGCATCTCAAAGGCAACGATAGCGTCCGAATGGCTGTCGGGCGGGTCGGAGTAATTGTTGCCCGTTCCAACATAAATGGCGTGCCGCCGAACGTCCGCCGTTGGCGATGACCATATGGCCGCGCCGGAAGGACCCCAGGTAGGCACACCCACCGCATTTTTGCCTGTTGGTCTCGGTGTTTGCGGGATGGCGTACGACTTCCAGATCTGTTTCCCACTTTCGGCGTCCAGGGCCACGACACTGCCACGAAAGGTGCAACAGGGGTAATACGGGTTTATCGCCGCACCTTCCTCCCCGGAGGAAACCGGCACATAAAGCACTCCATTCAGCAGCAACGGCGCGCCCGTAATGACCGCAGAGGGGTGGGGATCAACATGTACCTTCCAAACCACGCTTCCCGAATTTGCCTTCAGAGCGTAGACATTTGCTCGACTATCTCCCAGGTAGACTTCCTTGCCATCCGACGAGACCGAGAGGGCAGCGCGGATGCCAGCCGAGGCTTTGAAAACCCAGGCGATGCATCCCGT
>Ga0070741_10001730_pt1 | contig 63401 bp, 66 predicted proteins | sample Coa_R1_4_FD_66440 | JGI IMG/M metagenome (GOLD analysis project Ga0070741, IMG submission 66440) | Surface soil microbial communities from Centralia Pennsylvania, which are recovering from an underground coalmine fire - Coalmine... | ecosystem: Environmental > Terrestrial > Soil > Unclassified ...
AACCACGGCACATGCCAGATCTTGCCAGTCTTTTCGTCGAAGTAGTCGGAAATGGGTCGGTGAAAACGTTCGCCGCACCACTTGCAGCGCACACCGGCGCAGACGCAGAGCACGCCTCCACGCCGGTCGCCGTTCTGCCACTCACCGCAAACTTCGCAGCGGGTCAGCTTATATCGCTCAATGGCCTGCTGCCTGTACCGTCTTTTCTTGTACCAATGCAGACATGAGATGCCTGCGAGGGCTGCAGCCAACAACAGCCAAGTAGGTACTGAATCTGAATGGGATGGGATCACCAGGCCCAAGAGCCACAATAGTCCTTCCCGCATGACGCACTCCTTTTTGGAAGTGCATCAGAAGCGGGCCGATAAAAAACAGAAGCCGCCCTACACCAGGCGGCTTGAAACGGCTCCGATTCTATTTTTTCGGGCTCACCCGCACATCCAGCACCGTTCGTGCCGAAGGCACCGTGACGCCTGTTCGCGCTCGGTTGCCGGGCCGATGTTTGCCGGCCACTCCTGATGCGAAGTTAATTGTACAAGATTTGTACAGAGCCCCTTCCCAGTGCCAGGCGAGGTTGACCCTGAATTGGACCCGACCCGACCTCAGGCTCACAGCAATGCACTATATCTCGGCGCAAGCCACGTGATGGAAGGTTCTCATGCCTCATGCTCCAAAACGTTCTCGCTTGAGCAGTGGGGCTTGGCCCCACACCCCTAAGGAGCAGGGGACGCTGAGCCTCTCTCCCTTACGTCGCGGCATGGCGTAGCGGGCCAACCGTATGTCTGTGCGCGGCGAGCACGGCCCTGAGAGCCGTAGCGCAGCCGCGCCAAACGTGACAGCCCGCGCAGCCAACAGCCGCGAGAACGCGTGTCTGTGTGGAGTCCAGAAGTGCTATCTCCCGACCTGCTCAACAAAGGAGAGAAAAAGAAAAAATTACTTTTTCTCGTCTACGAGAGACACTACGGCTTTTTGTGGTGAGAGCCACGTTCAAAAAATCCGCGTCTATATTCGGTCAGTTGCGGATCAGGCCTGCGTTCGACCCAGACGCTACCGCGTCAGCATGCCATTGCTGACCCGCGACCGTGACTCCTGTGCGATTCGGTCGTTGAAACCAAGTCTTGCGACTTGGAGTTAGCCGAGAAGCCCGAATCATGCACCTGGGGGCACTCGCAACCATTCTACGGTTGTGTCCCAAGCTTTAGTCGTCCAGCTTCGTGTCGTGCCGCGATGTGACTCCGGTGACGAACACGCCTACTGGACGAAACCCGGTTGAAACTCGGACAGCAGCGTTGCTGACCTGCTTTTTCTCCGGCGCAAGCCGAGGCTATTGTTGTGGGATTTCAAACCGGATTCGCGCAGCTTCCAAGTTGGAATCCCACGTTCGCACCGCCATCAATTTTTTCAGCCGCGCCACACTGACCAGTGTGGGAGTCAGCCAGGCAGTTCCGATCTGGCGACCAGAACCGCCTGGCAGAACTTGGAAGCGGCTCGTTGGTCAGGCGAACCTGCGACTCTTTTACATAGAAATAAAAAACGCCCAAGAATGGCGATCCCTGCTAGACGGGATAAAAATTTATGCTGGTCTTAGCATGGTTTTCTCGGTGGGCGAAGAAACGGCGATGTGGAAAAATTGTTGCCGCCGGGCGAGAGCGGAGCAAGTCCTCCTGGGGCTCCCAGCCTGGAGCAGGATTCTCTTGTCCGGGCATCTACTCCGATTATGCCAGACGTTTGTAGCCTGCGGAACAGTTGCGGAACAATCCGCAGGGTCGTTTGTCCAAATGTAAGAAAAAACAGGGAAGAATTAGAAACTAGGAAGCTACATAAGTAAAAGAAAGGGGAGCAGTTTCAAAGCTTTAGCAAACCGCCGCCTTCAGCCACTCGGCCACCTCTCCGCGGCGTGTTATCAACAGTTTAACACGTGCCCTTCAGTTCACTTGCTGGACTATTGCTGGACTCTTCTCCAGCACGTCCACAGTCGCCTGCAAGCGCTGCATCGCCTCCAGCACTGCTGGATCGAATGCCTTGATGTAGCGCTCTTTGGTGACGTGCGGGTTGGCGTGACGCAGAATCCGCTGCACAATCTTCTCGTTCGCGCCCAACTCATACAAATTGGATGCGACACCGCGACGGAATCCGTGCCACCCGTACCACGGTAGTCCGATGGCTTCGACTGCTGGACGGATTACGCGCTGAGCCAATTTGTCCGTATCCAGGCACTCCCCGCTGCCATTGTGAAAGATCACTCCGGTCGCAGGTTTGTGCATGGATGCGCGGTATTCATCCAGAATCTTTGCCAGCTTGGGGATCACAGGAACCGCCTGACGGCTCGCCCGAGTCTTGGGCTTGTTCACAATGCCCTTCCAGATCGAGCGATTCACCGCAAGCTGATCGCCTGTGTAGTCCGGCCACTCCAATCCCCGAAGCTCGCCCTCGCGCAGCCCTGCAAAAGCAGCGGTCGCGACAACGGCCTTGGGGAGCAATGGCAGAACTTCCAGAATCCGAAGAATCTGAACCAGGTTGTAGGCGAAAGTTTCCTCCGGTTCACGTGCAATGCCCGGAATCATCGCGCCTTGAACTGGGTTCGAACCGTCGAACGCACCTTCATTCTTCGCGTACGTGAAAATCCCGCTGAGCACCGCTTTGATGTGCTGCAGCGTCGTTTTCGTCAGATCGCACTCGGCAGCAATTGCGCGAAGCAACTTGCTGGCGTGCACGGTTCTGAATTCCCGCAGTCGAAGTTCTCCGATGCGTTTGAGCAGGTGATTCTCCCAGATTTCCTTGTATCCCTTATGCGTGCTCGCCCGCTTCTCCGCTTGCGTCCACGGCAGGTAAACGATTTCGACAAACTCGGTCAGCGTCATGCTCGATTCGGGCGTTGAAACACCCGCGTTGATCTTCTGCATGAATGCTTCCCGCAGCGGCTCAACGTCGGAGAGTTTGGGATGTTTCTGCACGCTCCCCAAACGCTCGCTCTTCCGCTGGAGCTTGATCGAGCCATCTTCCTTCCGCACGCGCTCGCGGTAGCGAACGAACCACGCACCGTGGTCTCGATACAATTGTCCTTTTTGGTACCGAACAGGTTTGGTCATCATTCATTTCCTCCTGATGACCTGCCCGTTCGTACTCACCAACTGGCGACCCAGCCAATCGCGCAGGGCGTCGCTTCCCCACGAGAAGCGGACGTAACGCCCAAGCCTCAGATGAGGAATGGGATCGTTCGTGCGCTTCGAATTGGTTCGCGAACGCACCCATGTTTCTGGCACGTTCAGCCGTTTCGCCAACTCGTTCGAGTCTATCACTTCAGTTTCATCGAGCTGCATACGCGTTGCCTCGCTCCAATTCGCTTGAATTGGCGTGGATGTGAGAGGCGTGGAATGGGAAGGGGCGAGGGGAGGCCAATGGATAAAGGGGCAATGGGTTAAGGGAAAGGCAGCCGCCCGGTGGATTCCCTCTGGCGGCGGGCCTGCGGCCCGCCCCGGGTGATGCAGCCGCTTTTGTGTTTGTGGTTCGCGGGCCGCGTGTCAGGTTTCCCGCATGAGAAACATCCGAAACAGCGGGTGGTAAAGCTTGTATCGCCCGCGCCCGGTTCGGATCAGCAGCCCTTTGTCGGTGAGCCGACTGAAGTAAACGCGCTCATATTGTTGGTCAAACTCCTTAACGTTGATTTCTTCGTCGTTGCTGCGCGCTACCGCCCGTAGGAGTTGCGCTTCGCGGTCTGTGACGTGGGCGAGGTCGGCGCGAAACTTTTCCCTTTCGAGATGCTCGAATATTTCCGGCCAGTGCTGCGCGGTTTCCAGCCTCACTGCTCCACGCGCACGCGCTGCGAGTCGGCGGCAGATGAACGCCATGAAGTAGGGATGGCCGCCCGTTTTGGAGTGGAGCCATTGGGCAAACTCAGTATGGTTTGCCGCCCTGTCGAAAATCGCTTCGACATACTGAGCCGTTTCCGCTGGCGAGAACGGGCCGAGATAAACCTTTTCATAAAAGCGAACGGCAGGCTCGGCGAGGTTCCTGATGTTGGAGAAGTAACTCAGCGGTGCGGAGAAGCAGACGCTGCAATTGATGTTGTCGATTGCGAAGGACTGGAATTGATCGCGCAGCGCAAGCGCCACCGAGTCTTGGCTCGGCGTGCTGAGATTATGAAAATCATCGAGAAAGAAGACGACGCCATTCAGTTGGGCGGGCTGAATGAAGCGCTTCCATGCATCCTGAATTGCATGTCTAAGGATCGCCGTTCCCGAAGAAAGGAAGAATTGCGGTGTATCTCTGTCCAATGAGAACGCCCCGACGTTTACGCGCTTGAGCTTCCAATTTTGAAGTTCCCGGCGTATCCGAACTTCGAGAGACGGGCAACGCGCAAGACATTCGGTGAAGGTGTCAAGCAACGTTTCAGCGAAGTGACGGTAATCGGCCAGCTCTTTTGAAACCGAGAAGGGAACCGACAGCATCTTGAATTCCGGTTCGTCACAGACGGCTGAGCACTTCAAAAGCAGGCTGCTCTTGCCGATGCCCCATTCGCCTAGGACGGCTAACGACGGCGTCCTGCCGGTTGCAATGCCTTGACGCAGTGCATCTTGGAACGCCTCGACCTGGTGCCTGCGTCCTATGAATTCATCGGGTTTCACCGGAAAATTTGGCTCCGGAATCACGGGCATCCTCCAAATGGAACAAAAGTTACAAATGGAAATTTCCGTTTGTTCCATTTGTTCCTTTCCGCTGGTGTGGGTGGGCTGCACGATGGGCCGACGCGAGTACACGTCGCCCATCGTGCAGTGGTGGAAGGGAGTTGAGGGTGGGTTTCTTACTTTGTGGGTGGAGATTTTGAGATTCAATTCAGGATTTTGCGAACGAGCGTGCGGTTCTCAACGAAGGCGTAGTCATTGAACGGCTTAGGGCTGCCGGTTCCGAGTTTCACAAATGCGAGCGAGATCCACTCGTTGCACTTCTCGATGATTCGCGCCTCGCCGAGAATCGTCTCGTTCAAGACAACGTAATGCGTGTAGGCGTCGTTTGACATGACGCACCTCCATGCTTTTTGTGGTTCGGTTTGTTGTGTCTTGGGTTTGTGGAAGGACAGGTGAGGCGATGTTTCAGCGCCGCCGTTCGGTATGCGGCTGCCTGGCAGAGTGCATGACCTCCGCACGGCAGGCAGGGCACTCGTCGGGATCGTCTACGTCGTGCCAGGAGCGCTGATCGACTGTGAAAGCCGGGAGGCCATCACGCCGCAGCTCATCGAGTTCTTGCGTCGCTTCTTCGGCGGTCAGATTGTGACTGCAAACGCAGAATGTCTGCTTCCGAGAATCGAAGAGCATGACTAGCTTCAGGCCCTCTTGCGACATGCGCGTCCTCCTGTCTTTTCGGTTGTGGCTTGGTCGGCAGAGCCGTTGCTTCGGGAAGCAGGCTGATCCGGCAGGTCCTCGAACAGAACAAAGCCCTGCGGCTCGGACTGTGCGGCGGCCTCGATGAGCGGGTCTGGAACGCCCAGCTCGTGTAACTTCTCGGGCCGGAAGGCCAGTCGCGGGTTTGGGCTGCGGTCATCGGGATCGAGTATCCGCAGGTCAACCAGCGTCCCGTTCCGTTTGCGGTATGCCGTCCATTTCGTGTTGTTGATAGTTGCGACAGCGTCGTGCATGTGGATGACCTCCAATTTGTGGGTTCGCGCACGAGCCAAGTGCCGTAGAATTCGCGCATTGAGCCGGTGCATGACTCGACATCGGTTTGGGGTTTCGCGTGATAGCTCAGCAGGCGAGGGTCGTTCTCCAACTCCTTCTCTACGCAGTCGCGATCTGATTCCGCGACAAGGCAGAAAGCTGAGCCGCTGCAGGTGGTGATTAGGTATTTCCAGAACGTCGGCGTCATGGCTGTGCCTCGCTCCATGTTCCGAACGGGTTGTGTGGTGATTTGCGGAGTTCCGCGATCAACTCCCGGACGCGGCTGCGGCGGGAATCAATGCGCTGTAGCAGATGGAAGAGCGCATCCGGCTCTGCCCATTCCTGCGGCACTTCGGCGGCAATTGCTTGCAATGTACTGATCGGAAACGACTCGATCCGGTTCAGCCACGGCTCGAACGATTGCCATCCGCAGATGCCGGTATAGACAAGCCTGTTCGCGTAGAGTCCGCGAAGCGTGCTGTCTGGGAAGGACCATTCTTCGGCGTTGAAGCAATAGCCGAAGTCAATGAAGTGAGCGCGGAAGCGCCCTTTGGGTTTGCGGCAGAAGACGACCTGCCGCCCGTCACAGTTGCACAGCCACTTGTCGAGGACGAGAACGCCCGCAAACTCTCTCAGGTTTTCAACCTTGGCGAGAGCTGAGTCGGGCAAATAGTCCACGACCTCGGTTCCTGAAATGACACGTGAACCGAAAGCGCGGCCAGGAAGACATTTCAGGGTCGAGCCAGCGAGCCGTATCACCAGTGACGGGTCACGTTCGACGAATTCTTCCGGCACCGAGAGAATCACCGGCTCCGGAATGGTTAGGCCGAGCGCGCGGCCAATTGAGCAGGCAAGCCACTCATTGACGAGCACGCGCGGCGATTGCGGATTGTTCGCAAACTTGACCACGTAGGCGTTACCGTCACTCGCGATGAGCATGTGCGATTGCGCTCCTCCCCTCATGGGGCGTATGTGATCCGTTGCGACCAGCAGCGATGGTGAAAGCGTTTGTGGATTCATTGGGTATCTCCGACCGACAAATCGCCCGCTATCCGCGCGAAGCGAATTGCCTTTTGTGGATTTGTTTGGGAGGTGGAACTGGGGAGGGAGGAAAGAATCCGAGTCAGAGAGCTTGTGTCTCTCTGACTCGGAACAAGTGGGTACGGCGGCCGATCAGGCGGCAGCTTCGGGCAAGAACTCTTCGATGATCTTGTAGCCGTTGTTGCCCTGACCGAGCTTCACCAGGCAGGGGAGATGGAGTTCCATTCCGGCTTCGAGTTCGCTCGCCGGGATGTCGTAACCGCTCGCTTCCAACCGCTCGGCCAGCTCTTCCGGACGGCCGAACACGCGCACCATCTCGCCGCCCACGTCCACCTTCAAGAACATGGAATCGCCCTTCCGGGTCTTCATGCGATCGATCTTGGTGACAACCGCAGGAAGAAGGTCAGGCTTGAAGGCAGCCGTGGCACGACGGGACTTGATCGGCGTGGTTTTCGCCGCGCTCGGCGAATTGAATTCGCGACGAGCGATTGCTTGTGAGGGTGCGGTGCTCTTGGCCGCGTGCGAGGCCAGGCGTTCGAGCAACTCGTAGGCGTAGGAGGCGGTTTCCCGGTCCTGCTCCTCGTCGTTGGTCACGCGCGCCTGAACCTCAACCTGCACGCCGGCCTTGCCGTCGGCCTGGACATTGCGCCGGATGCGAAAAATGAGCGGGGTGACTTCCGCAGGTGCAATCCCGTTCACGCGAACGGACCCATTTCCGTTCGAGTAAGACGAGACGCCGACCTGCGGCGCCAACGCGGTGATGGCTGCCGCGGCGATGTGCTTGCAAATCCGCCCTTCCTGCGCAATGCGCACTTGGAAATCGGGACAGGTGCATGAGCCACTGCCGTGCATATCGAGCCTCACCTTGTAGGCGACTCCGCTCTTGTTGGTCACGATGAACTCCGGAAAATCGCCCGATACGTGCAGGCGATTCGTTTTCATCTCTTCTACTGCCCGGGCCCAGCGATTCCCCGCCTTCGACTGCAGGAGGGTGAGCGCCAGGGACGCCGATTGTGGATTCACGACTTGTGTTGCTACTGACATTTGTGGTTCTCCTTTTGTGGATGGTGTGGCCGGAATCGCCGAGCGTTGAGACTCAGCTCTCCCGTAACTCCAGCCGTGTGGATCAGCGCGGGAGCTGCGCCAAACTTCTTGTGGGTTAGTGTTTTTGTGGGGTGAAGGGGTTTGTGGATAAAACTTAGCGTCAGTCGCGCATCGGCATCAGCAAGTGCTGATAGCGGAACGCGTCAAAGACGACGACCTCGGAGATCGCACGCGGGAACAGCTTCATCGAGACGCTCTCGGTTTCAAGACTCTTCACGTACTGAGTCAGGTAATGATGATTGAAGCCGACGTCTCGCACCTTTCCTGAAATGCGCGTGTGCTCCAGGGCGATACGGTTAGCCGTGCCGTCGCTTTCTGTTTTGATCGAAACGGGTAACTTCGAAAGCTCCAGCTTGACTGCCGGATTCGTTCCCTTGCGAGCAGTGGGCGACAGCTTCGTCAGCCCGTCCAGCAGCTCTTCACGCTGGAACACCACCCTTGCTTCAAGTGGCGTTTTGGGCAGGACGTTCTCGTAATTCGGGAACTGCCCCATGCCGCGCCGGGTGATCAGCTCTGCCCCATCCGGCATGACAAAGAGGCTGTACTCCTGGTCATCCCCGAAGGTCGAGAACTGCACCCATGCCGCTCCTTCTTCCGGCTGCAGCCGCTTGAGAACGGCAGCAGTGGACCGAGCAAGCAGCGTCGAGAACGCGGCTTTATCGTTGGTTCGCGCTGCGCCTTCGACCAGCGAGAGCCGATGCCCGTCAGTGCCGACGATCCGGAAGACCGTTCCGTGCGTTTCCAGCTTGAGGACATCGGTCGAATACCGGCTCGATTCCGACGAGACGCAGAAGAGCGCCTTCTCCAGCGCTACTTCGACCGCTGATGAAAGCAGCTGCCCTCGCGTCTTCAACTCCCCATCGGGAATCTCCGGGAAGTTCTTCGTCTCCGAACACGGCAGTGCGAGTGTGCGCCGGTTGGCGCTGACCTCGAACTTGTCATCGCGGATTCGGACCTCCAAGTTCGGAGTCGATTCCGTCTTGACGAGCTGGTGAAGCTCCTTCGCCGGAACCAGCACATCAATTTCGTGATTGGCTGGTCCCGCGAGAGGAACGCGGATTTGCAGACTGTTGTCCAGGTCGGTAGCGGTCAACTCCAGATGGTGCTTTTCAGCGCGCCATCTGACGTTTTCCAGCACCGGCAAGGTTCCTCGCTTCGGCACGACAAGGCACAGCCTTTCGAGGGCCGATCTGAGCTGATTGGTGTCGAGTACGTTCATAAGCAAATGCTCCTTTGTGGATTTCCGACACCCGCGCGAGTCATCGCGTGGATGCAGTTGTGGCTTGATTCAGGGTTTGTGGGATTCGGAAAGGGTTTGTGGGCTAAAACTTGGTGGACCTACGCAACTTGGGCCGCCGTGACTGGTTCGGTCGGCAAGTGACTCCGCAGCGGCACGCTCACCGGCTCGAACGCTCGATGCAGCGCGTACTGCGCCAGGATTTCGAGTTCCAGGAGCTGCAGGGTCGAGAACGTGATCTTCTCCATCGAACCTTGGTGCTGGAATTCGGCCACGACTTGGCCGTCGTTCCGCTTCCGCAGGCTGAACTGGTTCGCGTCTTCGCCGAAGCGCACCGGCACCGTCTTTTCCTGATTGACGGCGCGACGCGTGAAGACCGCGAGCGTGGCCAAGTCGTTGGCTTTGGCAACCGTGAACTGTGAGTGCCACAGCGGAGTGTGCGCTTCGAAGCGCACTCCACTGCCTGAGACGTTCAGGCCAATGCTGAGCGAGAGATCATCGCGCAGGAGTAGATCAACCTGCTCGCAGACGAGCAGCGCACGCTTCGCCAAGGCATGAAACGCCTGCACCTCGCCAGGGTGCAGATCGAAGCGAGCGACTCGCTTTGCCTCGTCGCGGACAGCGAAGAAAACCCTGAGCCGCCCCTGATCGACCTGCTCATAGACGAGGAACTGCGCAAAGCGGCCGTAGATCTTGTTCTTGGAGTTGCCGTTTGAGCTGAACAGGTCGCCGTCGGCGCAGATGCTCTCGTCAGGAGTGCTCTCCGGCTCCGCTGGCTGAGGAGTCTTGCCGTCGCGCAACTGGAATTGCTCGATGCGCCGCTCGACCGCCCGCATGATGGCCAGCAGATGAAGCAACTGCTCGATTGAGTCGATGCGCGTTTGAAGTTGAACCGATTCGCGGCGGGGGGTCTGGGCGGTCACGGCAAGGGTCAGGCCAGTGCCACCCACCTCCCCCTGAACTCGGCCGTATTGATTGGCAATGAGGATGTTCATTTCAGTTCTCCGTTGAGCCTTCACTCCTGGGCGACAGTGAGCGCCTTCTGTTTAGGCTCGATCTCGATTTCGAAGTGGGTGGCAGGTACTGTGGACAAAATCTGTGTGGGTACGACCGTGGGTACGATCTTCTCCGTGGGAAAGATCAGGGCGCTCAGCGGGACAAGCCCATGTTTGCCCTGAACCTGAATGTCCCAAACGTTCAGCCCTCGTGCATTCGATTCCACCAAGCCGGCGCTGCGAAGCATGTTGTAGAGGTTAGTGTTGGGCGGCAGGACGATCTTTCTGTCGTTCAGCCGATCTCGCGCCATGCTGACCGACACCGGCACAATCACCGCCGTCTTTTCGCCCTCGACCCACACCTGCGCACCAGGGGTATTGATCCACATCTGCCCATCCCGGATTAGCTCCTGCCATGTCTGCAACAGCAAACCGATCTTGCTGTCGGGCCGGGCGGCAATGGCGGCCTGGGCCTGCTCGACGCTCGCCTGATCTGCCTGTTTGACCACTTGGGAGAGCAAGCTCGCCATACCTTTGCTATGACCCTCCGCGAGGCACCGATACAGGTGCTCCATTCGCGGCTTGCCCAGATAGGCAATGTCTTCAGGCGAAAGGACGTGGTGGAGCAACCGGCCCGCACATTCAGCATGTTCGCCGTGCTCGCGCTCGGGGTCCCAGCTCGCGACCGGCGTCTTGACCCGGCGACCGAACTCGCAGTAGCGCTCATGAATTGGCGACCACGTCTCGCCTTTGCCGCGGACCTCCAGGTCAAAGACTTTGCCGAGGTCATGGCAGAGAGCACCGATGAATGTGGCGTACTGCCAGCGCGGGCGGTTGCGTGAGCTGCGGAAACTGTCCACGGTGCTGTCTGCCCTGTGCTCCATGACGATGTTGCCCTCGAACTCCTCCAAGGCCTTCAGCGCCACTTCCAGCGAATGCTGGTAGAGGCCGCCGGGCTCGGCATGGTGGTGCCTCTCGCTGGCTGGCAGGTCGCCCACGGTTTCGGCGAACCGCTGGAGCAGCCTCTCAGCCAGCGCCCGCACCTGCAGATCACACGAGAGCCGGTAGAGAATCTTTTCCGTGAGTGCTTCCACCGACAGCAAGCTTGCTAACTCCTCCCCAATGGGGACGGATCACTTATCCCCATTGACCTCCCCGATCACCCCTCCCTGAGGAGGGGTGGTAACGGAATGGTTAAAGGCGTCGCTGCGCGACGCCTTTAACCGTGAATCGCAGCGAAGATTCACCGTGTTTGTTGGCTGCGGCTACGCCGCAGCTTGCGCTTCCGTTGGCGGCATCTGGGCCCGCAGCGCGGGCACCCCGCCGCTCTTGTTCACCACCCCGACGACCGTCAGCGTGACCTCGGACATCGGCGCCACTTCGTGGGGCTTGTCGTCCCACACTTCGACTGCGTAGTTCGCCCCGGAGCTGTTCTCCGGGTCCAGGACCAGCAGGTTGGTGACGTAGGTCTCCTTGCTGCTGGAGTTGACTTTGCGAGCTGAACACCTCAGGACTGTGCCGGTGAGCTTCATGGCCTCTCATGGTCTCCTCGAATCGAAATTGGTGTGGATCACAGACTCGTGGGTGTGAGGCTCGTGGATCAGCGTGCGGATGTGTGGAATCGGCGTGGATACCTGGTAGATCGTGGCAGGCTCCGGTACTCCCTTCGCATGGGCCAGCACCTTCCGGTGCTTGGCTGCCCGCTCATACAGCCGTCGGCGAGCATCAGAGCCGACAACCACTGTCAGCGACAGTCGGTCACCCAGACGGGAGCGACTGGCGGCGAAGCGGCTTACGAATGCTCGCAGTTGTCGAAGCGCGTTCCAGTGTCTCCTGTCCACGATGGCGACGCACAGTGCCCCGTCGTTGAGATCAAGGACAAGGTCCTCCCATAAGTAGGGCTGGCCACCTCGCTGCGGGAGCAGCTTTCGCGGGCAGTCGAGCTTATCGAACGCTGCCAGCTTGTCATCATGGTGAAAGATGAATTCGGCAGGCCAGCTCTTGGCTTCCACATAGAAGCTGGCCGCAGCCAGACGCCAACGGATGCTCGGGGTCGCATGGGATCGGCGGGCTGACATGTCGGTTCCGACCAGGCGTACGACCGACTTCGTAATGTGATAGACGACCGGATAGTCCGCAATGCGGCGAAGGAATCCCGCCTGCTCCAGGCCGTTCAGTCGCCTCAGCGTCTCCGAGGCAGAGCTAGCTAGGCCCATTGCCTGCGCCTGCTCGGCTGTGCAGTAACCACCGAGCTGCGCCAGGACCGTCAGAAACTTATCCGTACGTTCGTCCACGAACGACACTCGTTCGGAAAGCTTGATCACCATCCTTGTCCACACTCCAATGTCGCAGTAGTGGTGGGTCACATTCAGCGTGCCGAATTGGGTGAGACAGGACATGGTTCAGAACTGTGTCGGTGCGTGGACGATCAGATTTCGGGTGCTAACGATTGCGAAGGTGCCGATTACGAGCACCAGCAGCGTTGCTGATAGGGCTATCGGGGCCGTGATCCACAGCAAAGCCACAACCGGGATCAGGCCTTGCGTGGTAAGCGCTAGGCTGAAACGCATCGGCGAATGCATCTTTATTAAGCCCTTCTGATTGGCCCGAGCCCACGAGCCTTCCGACCAGCCAACGATGAATGGAATGAGGAGAGCCGGTGTCAGGTGCCACAGGAGCAATGACCGGAACGCCATCACTTCGACCACCGTCCACGCCTTGGCTGCAAAGCGCTGCCGGAGGGGTTCCGGGAAGAGCGCAAACACTCGGCTGGTATAAGCAGGCGTCGTCCGCTGCAGTTCGCCCAGTTTCTCGTCTGGAAGGACGTGCGCGGCGGAAGCCCAGCCCGCCTCCAGCAGCCGTCCCCTCTGCGGGTTCGAGATAAGCGTCGCCAGAGACGCAATCAGCAGCACCAATGCGCCAACCCAAACCAGTCTCATGCTGCCTCCAGTGGGAACAGGTATTTTGGCTGAGGCATCAATGGGAAGCGCGTCTTGTAGGTCTGACCGCTGGCGTACAGGAAAGCTTGCCCGCGCGGCAACTTCATCAGCCAGTCCTCGCGAACGAGGTTCTCGATGACCTCAGTGGATTGCTGCGCGAAGGTCGCATCGAATGCCAGGCGGCTATGTACTTTTGGCCTGCCCTGCAGCACCGGGCGGTACGCGGCGGACTCGCGACTTGTCAGAAGCGGCCCTTGGCCAGCTACATCGGAGAACGTCTTTGCGGTTGCATGATCGGTAGCCCGGAACCAAAGCTTCGTGTTTGTGTTGTCGAGAATCTGCTGTGCGCCAGCAGGGCCGAGGACGCTTACCAGATCGGCGACGCTCTGGAAAGCCAATACAGCCATAAGGCCTTGTCCTCCGGACTGCGACAGCAGATCAACGAAACCGGGGAACACCAGCCGCCCAACCTCATCTACGATGAGGCGCACGGGCGTCTTTGCATGTTCGTAGGCGTAAGCGCGGCCAATGAAGTTCAGCAGATCCTGCAGCGCCAGCATCCCAATCGCATACGCCGTCTCCTTCACGATCATCGAGCCCATGAACATGTACACGATCCGCTTCAGCCGGATGGCGCGATCCCAGTCCAGATCGGGAGTCGTGACCGACATCAGGTTCCGGAAATCCGGCGTGTCCAGCTTCGACAGCATAGGCTTGAGCGAAGAGACCATCTTGTCGTAGTGGTCGGGTGGGTGCTTGATGAGTGCTTGCAGGTATTCGAACTCTGGTGTGTGCGGCGGAATTTTCGGCAGCAGCTCTTCGAGGCTGCCATTGACTTTCGCATACCGCGCAATCTTTGACAGCAAAGGACGCTCGCCGGCGAGCAGCATAGCCTGTGCGATGACGTTGATGACTTCCCAAGCAAACGCCTTGAACGGCTCCGATTGCCCACCACCCGGCAGCAGTCCGGCGAGGCGGTCGGACACCTCCATCCCTAGGACGAAGTTGTGAAGCGGGTTATAGGTGCAGGAGAGGTGTGGAAAAGCCAGCGAGAAGAATTGAAAATCCTTTTGGCGACCGGCGCGAACGGCGGCGTCATAGGCGCGATGCAGAACGTTAAGATCGCCCTTCGGGTCAATGAATATGACCGCTTCATCCCCGCGCTCAATCGCCTGCGTCAAATCGAGCTGCAGGTAGTGCGTCTTGCCCGTGCGCGTCGCACCCGAAACCAACATGTGACCTTCAAGATCACTGAGCGGAAGGAAAACAGGCGCTTCTTCGTGAGAACCAACCGCGTGCAACGCTGCTACTCCACCGGGATCGCCGGGACTACGCTTGCGCGCAGTGAGGGCGCCGCCTTCGCGCTCGGCAGCCAAGACTTCATTGGCGTGCTGCGGGTTCCATGTGAAGCCGTGCCCTATGTACTGCATCTGGTCTTCGCGCGGAAGGGCCGACATTTCCAAGGCGCCCATTTTGGAAGGCAGCTTCTTCCCAACCTGCCGAGAGCCCCGGAGCAGTGCGATGCCCAGGAACGCGAGCCCGACCCAAAGCCCTTGCCGATGCGTCAGGAACAGTCGATCAGAAGCCGCTATAGACACCAGCGCCACTAGTCCCCACCCAATCAGCAAGTAAGGAAATTCCCGGAATTGGAGTGCAATCGAGGACAGCATGAAACTCCTAACACGCGCGCTGCAACAGCAACGCGACATTCCCAGCGGCGCGGTCAATGTCTTCCCGCGTCTTCAGCAAAACCGGCAAAATCTCTGAAACGACGTCAGCCGTCAATTCCTCAGCTCCCAGAAGGCGCAACGCGTCGATCCAGTCGAGCGATTCACGAATGGCAGGCGGCTTAGTCATCCCGAGCCGTCGGACTGCGGCGGTGAAACGTGCCACCTGCGAGCTGAGACGTGTGTCACTCTCGCGTGAGCGCGTGATGATCTCAATTTCCAATTCGGGTGCTGGGTAATCCATCCACAGCAGGAAGCACCGACCGCGGAGAGCATCCGTCAGCTTCCGTTGCGCATTTGAGGTCAGCACCACGATCGGCCGGTGCTGTGCGACGACCGTGCCCAGTTGCGGGATTGAAACCTGAAAATCGGACAGGATTTCCAGCAGGAATGCTTCGAACGCAGGGCCAGTTTTATCGACCTCATCAATCAGCAGAACGGCTCTCATCTCCGATTGCAGTGCTTTGAGAATTGGGCCTGGGATCAGGAAGTCGGGGCTGTAGATGTGCCCCTTCAGCTCCGTCCACGCTTCCTGCCGTCCCGATTGACGAACGAATTCGAGTGCCATCCGTTGCAACGGCTCGTTCCACTGGTAAAGCGCTCTTGCTTCGTCGATGCCTTCGTAGCATTGCAAGCGAATCAGCGGCAGGCCGAGGGCTTGAGACAGACTCTTCGCGATCTGCGTCTTTCCGGCACCAGGAGGACCTTCGAGCAGCAACGGCTTTCCCAATCGAAGCGCGAGATACAGCACTTTCGCAATCTCCGGCTTGGCGACATAACCGTGCCTCACGAGCAGCGTTTGCAGCTCGTTCGACGAGGAGACGGCCTGACTTGTGCTACCGACGGCCATTCGGGTTCCTCGCATTGAGCGCAGTGCGCAAATCGGCTAACTGCGACTCAAGTGCCTGGATGTAAGCGGTCTGTGTCGCCGCTAGAGCCTGCTCTGGCGACTGATTCTGCTCAGCAGTGATCGCGGCGGCATCCGTCTGCGGCGTTGGTTTTGGATTGACCTGCCCACCAGAAACGCTGAGGCCGTTTAGAAGAAATATGCGGATCGATTGGTTCGTGCTAACCGTCACGATGGGCGCGCTCGTAGGCTGCTGAAAGCGATTCGAGTAGCGGCTGCCCTCGCTCGCGACCTCAGACGCCATTTGGTTGCGAAGGTAGTCAGCCTGGGAGAACGGCTGATTGTTTTGTCCGCCAAACTGGATCGCCAAAACGGATGCTCCCGTCGCGACTCGTCCAGCGCCGGCCAGGATCGGATGCCCACTTCCCTGGATCTTTCCGACCAGCCCTGCGCTGCCGTCCCTCATCAACGCAAGGCCCGAGATTGCGACCTCACGACGGCTATTCGGCAAGATCAAGGAAGTAAAGCGAACGTTGATGCGATCCTTAACGGCACCGGCCGTGTAGCCGATTACGCGGGAGCCTTGCGGAATGATGATCTGATCGCCAAGCGGGACGTTCCGATCCACTACAGCAATTACGGGAGATTCCAGCCCGCTGCTGATGGCATTCGTCGTGTGCGCGACGATCTCCGTTCCAGACGGAAGCTGCGCATCGGATTGACGCGGAATGGTAGAAATGCCGACCGGGGCAAAGGTCGAGACTGGATTACCTACAAATACCGTCGCGGGCGTTTGCAATTCGGCGGTCGTCGAATTCGGTGAGACTGAAGGGCTACCACTCGGTGCACCATCTTCGGCATACGAGAACCGGTGCGCCGATGGATCTTGCCGAGGAGGAGCGGCAGTCTTCGTACGCCCAGTTGGTTGTGCTTCGCTGCTGCCTTCTCCACCGACGAGCTGGTTTTCAGTTACGGTTGAATCGTTGTTCGGCGCAACCGCCGAGCCTTTGTGATCCTCGGCCCCACTGAGTCCGGTAGGCCGGCGAAAATGGCTATGAACAGCGCTTTCGGGTTTCGAGAGCAGGAAGAGCAATCCCGTTGCGAGAAGCAGCAGGAGACCCGCAGACATCATGATGGGAGCGGCTTTCAGGTGCGACGATTCCCGTTTGGACTGCGACGGATTGGAGGTTTGAAATAAGCCCTGCATCTTTGTCGCGAACCGCCCAATGCCGCTCAGCCGTTCGGTATCGCGAATGTTTTCGAGCGCCTCAGTGGTAAGGGTCTCGTCAGCGCGTTCATCGGAAACCTTCACTTGCTCTTGATCGACCACACTCGTTTTGAATCCGTTGTTGTTCATCGCAGTGCTCCCTGGGCTACTCAACGCGATATGTGGCGGGCTGGTCTGCCATCGCTCGATTCGCGAGCGAAAACACGACCTGCTGATCGCTGTCGTGGACAGGCGGCTTGAAGGCGATAAGGCAGACTGCGCGTGCGCCCGGCGCGAGCTGCTTCGAGGACAGAACGGCCTGAGTTAGTTCAATCGGCTCGATCTTGGCTGGCGTTCCTTTCTTTTTGTCTTTGTTCTTCTCGGCCGCGGTGACGAGATTGAGCTGCGGGCCTTCGAGGTCGATGACCGTCTTTGTTGTGTTCTCGATGTCGAATGAGACGAATGCCAGATCGTTCAAGCGCTCCGTGCGGTAGTAGCGAAGCACCAGACCGCCTGCAGGAATGCCCGGTTCCTTCTTCGACGTTTGCCTGACGTCTGCCAGCATCTTGTCCGCAAGCGCTACCTGCGCATGGTCGCGGTTCCTTTCAGCCGAGATGGGAGGCGGGGCACTCGTCATCGCCGGGGTAGGGACCGGGTAGTCCACCAGGTACGCTGTATCAGCCAACTTGCCGGCCTTCAGCATGATGTTCACGACGCGACCGGATGCCATGTAGACCAGCATGTTCGTCTGGACCGGTGCATTCGCCTTCGGGCCTGAGGCCCGAATCTGCTTCACAATCGCGTAATGCGGGTCGTCTTTGTCGGCCTCGGCCAGGAAGTAATTGCTGTCGCCGAGTGCGATCCGGCGGATCGAGTCAGCACGCGGAAATTGCACCAATACCGCAAAGTGAGGAGCCGTCGAGATCGCGTAAGGCGGGAGTAATGGCACCAGGCCGCTCGGACTCGCCGCATTTGTCACAGGTGCCGGATCGGCGGCTGACGCTATGACTTTCGGCTGATCGTTGTCGTTCGTCTGCGCAACACACGCAGCCGCACACAGGAGAAGCAGCGAGATTTGCGCAACCTTTTTCATTGCTGCAGGACCTCCTCTTTGTAGTCGGCGATTTCGAGGCCGCTCCAGCCGTTCGCGGCCGTGCGCGGAACAGGCGCTAGGCGGATCACGTACTTGACCAGCAGTTCCTTCTTGCTCTCGCGTCCATTGACGAACGTGGTTAGCCGCTTCTGACCGAAGACGACCGCCGTAAATGGATCGCCGGAGACCAACTCTGCGGATTTGACTCCGAGCGTTGCCGTGACATTGTTGTCGCGCACGGTATCGACAAAACGCTGTTCGTTAAGCTGCGCGAGGACTTGCTGGCGCAGGTTCGCGGTCATCTCATTCAGGGCCAGCGTTGTGTTGCGCTTTACGGTGACGGGATCGATGTTGACGAACCGATCCAAGAAACCGCTGACGAATGCCAGCTTCTCGGCCTCGTCTGGCTGCTGTTGCGCGGCTGTCGTTGCGACCTCAACTCCCGAGCCAGTGAGCGTCGAGACGTTGCCATCCTGCACACGGAGAAGAATCGGTGGTCGCAACTGCGCAAGGATCGCCGAGACGATGGCGATGAGCGCGACACCGCAGGCGACCAACGCAACCCGCGATGCTCGGCGGGCCTGGATCGCCAAGTGGCTATAAAACTCCGTGTAGTCGCCCAGCTCGAATTTGGTTTCCTGCAATTCTTGTGCAACCGTGTTCGTACTCATGTCTGTGCCTTTCACGCGGCTGCCGGTGGAGGCAGCGGGGCGAAGCTCGTTTGCGGAGGTACTGAAGTCGTTTCGGTGCTGCGGCTCTTAGCGATGTAGCCCACCGCTTGCGGAACCGTCACAGCCGCACCACCAGTTGCGTAAGCCAGAGCCGCTGACGCGCCGGTTTCGACGATCCGATAGGTCACGTAAGCCATCGCAGCCGTCGTCAGCGCCGACATTGCTGCTCCAGTCGCATTCAAAGCGCCAGTGGTCAGATAGCCAGTCAGCCGAGGAATCTGCGTCAGCAGAATCGCCAGCAGCACCAGCAAGATGGCGGGAACCAAATTCACAATTGGACCGCCTACAAACGCTTGCAACAGCGCACTGGTGAACAGCGCAAAGACAATGCTCCAGACGGCCGGCCACAACAGCACCTGCAGGACTGCCCTCACGTATCCGTAGGTGACTCCGCTGAGCTGACGGCTAGGGAGCAGCGCAATCAGGAGCGGCCCAAAGACGTAAAGAAGGATGACGGCAATGGCTTGGGCCAGAACCAAGCCGAGATAGGCGAGTACCAAAATGACCGCAGCAACAACGGTGAGGAGCGTGACGATAGAGCCCGAGAGAATCCAGGTAAACGAGATGGTTCCATCAAAGCTGGAAACCTGCGACTGCACCTGTTGGAAGAAATTCTGGAAACTGTTCGGATCGGCAAAGCGATGCGCAAGGTCGGAGCTGAGCGCGTTGAATTGTGCAAAGAGATCGCGGTAGTCGCCCAAGATGGCGAGGGTGACCCCGAAACGGCCCATGATGCGGATGTAGTCTTCTTCTGTGTTGTCTTGTAGGAAGGCTTGCAGCAACGAAAACGTGAATACCAGCCCGGCCAATGGGAACGCGATACCGAGGATGAGTGGGAGGTATTGCTCGGAACGATCCCACAGGCCGCTCAGCGCGGAGAGAAGCCGACCGATGCTGCCGAGATCAGGCATTAGCGTCCAGCCCTGTCACCAATTCCGTAGGACAACTGCATTCCGCCGAGCATGCCAGCGACAGCATTCAGTTGCTCCTGTCGAATCTGTTCTTGTTCCTTTTCGACTGAGTTCTCTCGTGCGATAGACAGTGCTTGCAGCCGCATCAGGCGCGCCAAAAGTCGCTGGTTGTACGCCTGAGATCGAAGCAGCGCACCATTGGCCGCTGCAGAAAGCTTTGCGGCGCCGCCCGGACTCGCGACGGCAGCACGGGATTCGATGTCATTTGCATCCATCTCTTCCTGAGCTGACACAAGCTCCATTCGCGACGCGTCGAACAGGCCGAGAGTCGCGGTTGCATCAGCGGCATCGAATCTCTTCTTGCGACTTAGCGGGAAGTTGCCGGTTACGGTTCCGTAGGAATCCTCGATGTCGTGTCGAATGATCGAAGGATCTACCAGCACATTTCGGAAGTCCGACTGCAACTGCTGGAATTGAAGAAATTCACTGCCGACTGCCTGATTCAGGAGTCCGCGTAACTGTCTGCCACGTGCCAGTTCAACTCCTTCGTGAACGCCGGCATTGATCCGGTTGTACTGCTGGACGTACAGCCCGAGCGTATTCAGCATGTCGCGTGATACGCCGATCTGTTCGCCGATGCGGGCGACTGCTGTCCAGTCGATCACCGGCATTGTTCCAAAGATCGCATGCGCCGCGACCGGCAGAATGAGCGTCATTGCCACCACAACGATGGCAAGAGCTAACTTTCTACGAAGCTGCCGCATAAACCTCCTTCTGATTTCGCGCTGAGGATGACGCCACGCCTTGCGGGTGAGCGACTCCGAGGCGGTAAATGGCTTCAAGGGCTGACAGTTCGGGATGATCCTTCACGAACTGCTCGCGAAACTGCGTTTCGAGTGGATGACTGGTCGTCGCCCAGTAATCGAACGGCGTAGCTGTCAGTTGAATCACCGTGCTCGATTCGGGCTGATTGGCGACGAGCAGATAGCTCTCGGCGAAATGACCGGGCACGTTGCGCAGTTCCTTCACTGCTTCGAGCGCCGGTTCGGAGAGGTGCAGAACCTCACGCAGGCGGGAGAGCTCACCTAATTGCGCGCAGATGAACTTGGCCTCGGTGTTTTGAAGGATTGCCAGTCCAACTGTATGCGGTGACTCGGCGGTTCCGACGAAGTCCTCAATTCCTTGGCTCGCGGCGATGATCGAGCCGTAGCGCTTTCGGGCCGTGCGAAACGCGTTGAGAATTTGCGTACCCAACACCGGGTCAGCCAGCATTGCCCAGACTTCATCGAAGACGGCGATGGTCGGACGAAGATTCCCATTCGCGTCTTTTCGCCCAATCTGCTGGTCGATTGCTCGCGCGATGGTGAAGGCAACTGCGGTTTGAAGTTCGGGCGACTCTTTCAGCCCGTCAATGTCGTAGCAGATGATGTCTTCTGTTTTGCCGAGTTCAGGAGTCGTTTCGCGGTCGAACAGTTGGGCATAGACACCCTCGCCCGTCCAGCGGTTCAGCTTCAGAGCCAACATGTGCGCCAGCTCTTCGATCATCTTGTTCTCGAACGGGTAGTGCTCCAGCGTCCACTTTAGATCGGAGAATCGCGGCGTCTTGCCGATGGCGAGAAGCCGCTCATACGTCATCCGAACGGCCTTTTCGAGGAAGTTGAGCATGACGGCATCATCAGGCCCCGTCTTGCCGGCCATGTGAAAGGCCAGTGACGCGACGCCCGCGATCTGCGCGGCGTCAGGCTCGGCCGCATCGCACCGGAGGTCCCAAGGATTTTTAACGAGGTTCGTACGAAGGCTGATCTCGCGGTACTGGCCACCGAGCAACTCGACCAATGCTCGATAATCGGCGCCCTTTGTGACAATCGCGATGCGCGGGTTCAAGATCTGCAACTGCAGGAGGAGCTGCTTGATCAGGAACGACTTGCCTGAGCCGGTTTTGCCAGTAACCAAGATGTTTGCGTTCGTCAGCTCAGGGCTGAATGGGTTGAGGCGCAGGAACGTGCCCTCTCGCGTTCTGGTCAAGAATGCCGGTATCCCATCGTGAGTACCGCCCCAAGGCAGCTCGATCGGGACGAAATCGGCCGTCTGGCCAGACAGCAGCGTGAATTCGCGGTTTGTCTTACGAGCGCCGTGGAGACCCGGCAAGAACGAGATGAACGTTGGCAAGAGCGCCGTGTCTTCCCGATATCCGCGGGCGCCGTTCATCTGTCCGAAGGCTTGCAGGACAGACTCGACACGATGAGCAACTTCGAGTTCTGCCTTCTCACGTTCGGCTGCGGTACGAGCAATCGCTCGCGAGGAAACGATGACCGCCGCTTCGATCTCGACAAGGCGCTGCGATGACGTGATTGCGGATGTGAGGGTGTCAACCGTGTCTTTCTCCAGCGCCGCTGCTTGGAAATCTCGACGACGGCTGCCGTCCTTACGCAACTGGAAAGCGAGGCTCTTCTTCAGCAGTCGGCGCAACTTGCGAACCTTCGCCGCCTGGTTTGGCACGCGAACGTTGACAACAATTTCAGACGAGAAGTCCAGCGCCATCAGCGGGCGGAGCAGCGACGCAAAAGTCGCTTCGGGCAACTCCGAAAGCGTGACGACGGTCCTCAGCACACCGCCGAGATCGAGATAGCGGTTCCCCTCCGACCAGTCGCTATTAACCAGAGCGTTTTGGGGATTTCGAGATGGGGTTTGACGATCTGCTGGATTTAGCGAGCGATAGACCAGTTGCATCAACTCGCCCTCGGCAAGGCGACGTACCGGCGTGATCGCTTCCAGGCCGATGCGGTACGTCTCGAGAATCTGGTTGAACTCGGCTACTACCCGGTTGTGTTCTTCACGATTGCGTTGCACCAGAGCTCTCGTGCGCGCCTCAGCAATCGCCGTTCGGAAGATGGTCGGCAGCTTGCCGATGCCGTCTTGCGCAAGACCCTGCCAGAAGGCCGCAGCGAAACGCGACGTGGTTGAGCGAGTCTCCCAGGTCCGGTTCGGCTTCCATGAAAGGAAGGCCAGCAGCCGTAGTGATCGAACCTGACCGGCATCGATGGCCGAACGCCAGAAGGAGAGGCGATTTTCCTCCAGCCACGCGGCAGGTGAATTGACGCAATTGCCGGTGGTCTTACGCTCTTCGAGAACACGGGGCGAGTCATAGTCGATCAGATAGCGGAACTGAAACTCGATTTCGGGGTGGCGGATTCCCTTGATGAAAGCATCCAGAGCACTGCTTACCGACTCCAGGCGGTCGCCATCAGCGAACTGCGTAGCAATGCCAGCGCATTCCCATCCCGCGCAGAACGAGCCATCACGCCGGACGATCAGCTCGTCACGGATTTCAGAGATCGGAATTCGAGCGGCAAGTGAAGAGAGAGACCTCTCCTTATGGGTATCGAGTCGGCCCCTTGCTGCAGCTGCTTGCGGCAGGACAACCGCGAGAGCGATCACCACGACAGCCAAGGCGCCGATGAGTGCCGCAACGAGGTGAAGTACCGACGGGTCGATCATTGTTCGTCCTCAATTAGGTATGGCAGTTGCGGAGTGCCGAATCGCGCACTGTGGGCCTTCGGCCGGAAGTGGTGCTGAATCCAGGCGACTAGATATCCGCGCGGCTTGCCGTGCTTCGCCCAGCGGATCAGCAGGATCAGTACAAGAGCCGAGCCGTAGGTCATCACGGTCGAAACCGGCAAGAAGCCGAGAAATACACGGTGGATGTGGTCGCCGATGAGGCGCATCACGATTGCCCAAGCAATCACGAATCCCCAGTCCTCCAGCTCCAGGCCGAAGAATTCAGCTCGCACCGAGAGCGATCGGGCAACGGGTTTGAGTCGAAGCGGCACAGATCAACCTGCAAAGGTACGAATAAGTTGAAGAAGCGATGACAGGAGCAGTGCGCCGCCGGCGCCGGCCCATTGCTTGCCGCTGGGGCGCTCGCGGGCGATGTTCGCAACGGCCCAGATTACGAGGAAACCGGCACCGAAGATGCCGAGGCCCTGGGCGTAGCTCATGGAGTTCGAGAGGAATGATGTGACCCGGTCACTACCGACGCCTTGAGCAAACGCGGGCGGCCCGACCAGTACAGTCGAAGTCAACGCGACGAGTACGCGAGCGGCAAGTCGTCGCGCATTGGTGAGATTCCGAAACATCGGCGTCCTCCTTGGAAGGAGCAAATTGGGATTCGTTACCGGAGGAAACTCTGAGAGCAGGATCAGCATGTGAGGCTGATAGAGCCTGCTCCCGAGTGTTCACATTGAGGTGAGAATGAGCATGTTTCGCATCGCTACGCCGGCAGCATCAGACGGCAACCTGCGTGATGTCGGCTTCGGTCTGCGGCACATGGGATAGCTCCGGTGAGAAATCCCTTTCACTATTCCTAATGGACATCTCCCCGGAGAATTCGACCGCGTGGTGTGAAATATTTTTTGATTCGGTGTTCTCTATGGTTGGGAAAGGGGTCGCGCGCCGCCCGGCGATGCGACGCAGACGATGGACAGCCCGCTGAATCCGGCAATAGACAGCGATGGCTGATCGACCGCCATCCTCATCGCGCAGTTCCTCCAGTTGACACCCTTCGCAGTGAAACTTGCGAACGAGGTCAGCCTCGGTCTGTGACAGAACGCCGAGCCGCTGTGCCTTCGCCAGCAGTTGCTCCACAAGTACGCCGTCCTCGAAGTTGTCGTCCGACATCGGCTCCGGAACGTGCGCGGAGAACTCCTGCAACGGCATCGAGCGCCTTGCCTCCTGAATCGCCCACCGGAACAAGCGCCTGCGGAAATACTTCACAAGCGCGACCGGCAGGTGACCGTTTTGCTCGGCCATCGAGGGCGCCTTCGCATTCTCCAGGAAAAAGACTGACGCCTGTTGTGCGATGTCTTCAGGCGACAGCCCGGGAAAGAGTTGGCACACCTCGCGATAGACCTTGTGGATCGCGGGAGCGTATGCAACGAGAAGCAATTGCTGCCCGATGTCTTCCGTGTTTCTGTCCGCGAGGCCATCGACCAGCGCGTGCAAGATTCCGTTCCAAGCGTTGTGATTATCGGTTTCGACCTGCTCGTGGTCGTGCAAGCGCGCGATCACGTCCGCGGGTGAATCGAAGTGGTTCAGGACCGGGTGGTTGGCGGCGAGTGCCTGGAAGTGGATTCGGGCTGTTTGTGTGCTCAGCGAGTCGAGCAGGCTCTGTTCAACCTGGCAAACGACACATGTGCAATTGTTCTCCTTGTTTCGCATTTGGTCATTACCCTTGGCGAAGGTATTAGCGGCTGCCGGGCAAGGCGGACGAATCGCGGAGCAGGCTCATTCGCCTGTCGCAATTCGCGCTTGTTCCGGCAACCATTTTTCCTCCGTCACCTCTATGAGGCCGAGTTTCAGAAAAAACTCACAAAAAAGTTTTTGGCTTTACAAACCAGCAGGGATGGATCGGATGGCGTGGACGATCTCAGGTGGGAAGAGCCGTGGCCCGGCGGTGTGGATGAACACTTCGAAACGATTTGGGGCGGAAGAGTTGTCTATCGGCTCAATTAGAAATTCGGCAGTCTTGGATAAGTGAAAGGCGCGGCGCACCCAATCGAGCGTCGCGCCCCGCTACTTCCAGTTACGCGGTTCGCTTCTGCTGCGATTGCTGCGACTGAGGCTGTGAGGTTGTCTGTTTTTTGTGGATCGTCTTGTTGTGTCAAGGCGGAACCGAATTCGGAGAAGAAATAGTGTCGGGCTGTTGCAGCGCCAAAACCGGTGCAGAATGCGCCACTCCGCAGCGCGAGGCAAGCATCTGCCCCGCGTGTGCCACAAAAGCCAAACCTGTTTCCACGCTCACGGTGAAGAGCCTGGTCCGCGATCACACCCGCGTATCGGCGGGAGACACGTATTGGTTCTGCCGGCAGCCCGAGTGCGATGTCGTTTATTTCTCCGGAGCACAATTGTTTCGGAAAGCCGACCTGAAGGTCCGGGTCGGAATCAAGGAGCATGAGGATCCGATTCCACTCTGCTACTGCTTTGAATATTCCCGCGCTGACATCGGGCGTGATATCGAGTCCCTAGGTAAGACCGAAATTCCCGACCGAATCAAGGCAGAAGTCCAGGCCGGATTCTGCGCCTGTGAGGTGAAGAACCCCTCCGGGAAATGTTGCTTGGGCGACGTGAACCGCACGGTAAACGAAATTGCGTCGCGATTGCAGCCAGCTCGACCTCAACGCTAGTCGATTGTTCATCGCTGCTTCAGGCTGGCAAGTATTTCCATGTAGCGGTTGAAGCAAGGAGAACAGCCGGTTAGGTGCTCACTGACGGGAGCATCTTGTTCGCTAGGGTGCTCAGCCATGCGGATCAGCGTGGAATCTGGAGGACAGCCGGTCCGCTGAGGGTTTGGGAAGGCTTCGGAGAGATAAGACTTGGCGAAGCCAAAGAACTCGTCTTCATTGATGTCGCGTTGCTTATTTCTCGGCATTCCTACGCATTGCCGGCTTCAACTCGTCAGTCAGGGCGAGCCGCGTCGTGCATGGCAATGACCTCCTTCCATTTGTGAGCCGAACCTGCGCCTTGCGGAGTGCGTGCCCGAATCTTACCTCCGCCGCGTGGCCGGAGAGGCCATGAATTTTGCCGATTTCGTTCCAAGAGAATCCCTGGATGCGCCGCAAGAGCATATCGCGCGCACCAACATCGAATTGCCGGAGACACTCATCCAGCAGAATCTTCATTTCGAGTGCGTGCGATGGATCTGTCGAGTGCGGCGGTCCATCGCCGTTTGAACTCCTCAACGCGAGCTGCCTTCGCCTGAGCCGGTTAACGTGTCTGACAAAGGCACGGAAGACGTAGCCGGGGAGGTTCTTGATCGCTGGTGCGCCGGGCGGGGCTTCCGTCCTGACGAGGCGCGACACCGCTGCGGCAACTTGTTCGAGCGCGTCCACGACAACCGCCGGATCGCCGAGCAACTTCAAGCCGTGTTCAAGCGCCCTGGCATACACCTCTTCCGCCGCAGCAATGACTGCCGGGTGAATATCTCTGCCATGCTTATCAATGGGACTGATGCGAGGAGGAACTGGGGAACCTTGGGCCGCCATTTTGGATTCGTCCGGAGCTTCACGACCGAAGCCGCAAGCTCAGTTTGTGGGTTTGGGACTCGGACGAAAAATCGTGCTGCGGTGCCGACGAAACGCGCGTGCCGCCGCCGCAGACGATCTTCAGTCTGCGTTTACCAACTTGGCTCAGACGAAATGGCGGACCGGCCAGAGCTGCTGCCGGTTTCCGTGTATGATGCTGCTCATTGGCGCCGCGTTCACCTGATTTTGGGACATGGCCCGGCGCTCTCGCGCGCCCCACTTCGTCTAGGCTGCGCGACTTCTCTGTATCAAATCCCACGCGCAGCAGGAGAACGACGAATGCGCGACAAACGGCTGGTGTCTCTGCTCGGGTGCGTTGTTTTGCTCGCCGCAATCGGCTGCAATTCGCGGCCGAATGTCTCTGGCGTGTGGAAGGGCTCAATTGAATCGAGCGACAAGCGCGGTCGCAAATGGAACGGTCCGGCTGAATTGACTCTCAATCAGAACGGCGACGCGCTCACCGGCACGCTCGCCTTTACTCATCCACAAGGCGGCCGAGTTCAGATACCGATCTCGTCAGGCGTTGTTACGAAGGACGCTGTGACCTTCTCCGGTCAAACTCAACTCCCGATGGGGTCCATCGAGCTTACGTTCCACGGCAAAGCTGCCGGCAGGAGCCTCAACGGAACCGCCGACATGACGCTCCGGGCGTTTCTCTTGGGGGCAGAGACCAATCCTGCTTCACTCATGCTGAACAGGCAATAAAAGCTACAGCCGACTGCCTCCGGTTTTTGGCGAACGCTTGGGAATCTCCTACGCGCCCCTGTAAAAACTGTCGCTCGTCGGGTGCTTCTCTGATTGAAAGCCTTCTCGACCAGTGATAACTTCCAGGCAGCCCTTGTAAGCCCTTCAAGCAGTGGAACTTGCGTCCCCGCTCCAGCCTGATGACGGAACAGGTCGAGCAGGTTCCTGAACTGGCAGAGGCTTGTCCTCGCCGCATCGATTGCTGATCGGCGATGCTTTGCCCGGATCAATCGATAGATTTTGATTCCACCAGCAACGTTTTCATCGAAGGCGAGAACCTTGAGGTTCTAAAGCTGCTGTTCAAACCGTATTTTGGTCGCGTCAAAGCTCATCTACATCGATCCGCCGTACAACACAGGCCAAGACTTCGTTTATCCGGACAATTACGCAGACCCGCTCAAGAATTACCTGCAGCTGACCGGGCAGATCGACGCCGAAGGCAACCTCCTCACAAGCAACCCAGAGACGAGCGGCCGATACCATTCCACGTGGTTGTCGATGATATATCCGCGTCTTTTCATTGCGCGCCAACTGCTCAGCGATGACGGAGTAATTTGCGTCAGCATCGATGACCATGAGATGCACCATCTTCGAATCGTGATGAACGAGATTTTCGGAGAAGAGAACCGCATTGAGTGCTTCATTTGGAAGAAGAGCTATGGTGGTGGCGCAAAAGAAAGGTACGCGGTCACGCAACACGAATACGTGCTGGCTTATGCCAAAGACCTCACGAGCGTCGAGGAGCTTTGGCTGCCGCCCGATCCGGCGGCTGAAGGTCGCTATTACAAGTACAAAGACGAAAAGTTCGAGTCCCGTGGGCCTTACCGTATCAAGCCACTGGAAGCAACTAAGAGCATGGACCCTCGGCCGAATCTGGTTTATCCGATTCCAACGCCAGAAGGCGGCGAAATCATGCCGAAACGCCAATGGTGGTGGAAAAAAGAACGAACGATGGCTGCGCTCGCCAACAACGAATTGGCGTTTACGGGCGACGGCGAGGGTCGCTCCGTTTCATACAAACAATATTTGCGGGACGAGAATGGCGAAGCAAGAGGTGCAAAACCGTTCTCAATTATTGACGGCATCTACACACAGCAGGGCACGGCTGATTTACAGGAGCTGTTTGGCGAGACGGTCATCCAGTTTCCTAAGCCTGTCGCTCTCATGAAGAAGTTGATCAACATGGCGTGTGCTGCTGATGAAGGCCACATAATTCTGGACTTCTTTGCGGGATCTGCCACAACTGCACAGGCAGTATTGGAACTGAATCGCGATGATGGCGGGAACCGAAAACTCATAATGGTTCAACTGCCAGAGCCGACTGGCAATCCAAAGTTTCCTCGCATCACCGACATAGGCGAAGAACGAATCCGCCGAGTCATTCAAAAAATAAGGCGTGATTCACAGCAAGGGCTTGATCTCCAGGAGAATCCGGCTGGCGAAGATCTCGGACTCAAGATTTTCAAATTGGCCAAACCAAATATTCAGCCCTGGGCTTCTGACGAAAGCCGCGATCCGGACACATACGCTCAAAAGCTCGTTCTATTTAACGATCCGCTCGTTCCGGGTTGGAAGCCTGAGGATGTGATCTGGGAAGTAGCCTTGCGTGAGGGGTTCGGCCTCCGGACGAGTTTCGCTTCGCGAGACCTCGCAAATGGTAACCGTGTCTATGAGGTCAGTGACCCCGAGAATGGCCAGTCACTTGTGATCTGCCTTGACGACCAAATTCGAGCTGACCTGACGAGAGCGCTGGAGCTGAAAACGGACGATCTCTTCATCTGCCGCGACATTGCGTTAGATGATTCGGCAGCGGCGAATCTGGCTTTGCAGTGTCGGCTAAAGACGATTTAGGAGAATCTGCGTGCGCTTTCAATTCGATGCCAATCAGCCCTATCAGCTTCGGGCAATCGAATCAGTCGCAGATCTATTTCGCGGCCAGCCGCGCCAACTGTTGAATTTTGGGTTGTCGGATCTCGGATCGATGTTCGGGCCAGTGATAAATGCCCTGGACTTAGACGAGCAGCAGATTCTGAAAAATGTCCGAGCAGTTCAATCGGCCAATGGCATTACGCCAGACGACTCGCTTGTCGCAATTGAAGACACAATACCTACCGCTGGCGGTCCTCTTCCGATCCGTTTCCCAAATTTTTCGGTTGAGATGGAGACCGGAACCGGCAAGACATACGTTTACATTCGCACCGCGCTGGAGCTGAATCGCCGGTACGGCATTCGCAAATTCATTGTTGTAGTGCCTTCGATTGCGGTTCGCGAGGCCGTGCTCAAGACGCTAAAGATTACGCAAGAACATTTGCGAGCGCTGTATGACAACGTCCCCTACCGTTTCACGGTTTACGACTCAAAGAGCATCGCCAAAGTGCGGCAGTTCGCCCAGAGCGACTGCGTGGAATTGCTCGTGATGACGATTGACTCCTTTAACAAGGAGGACAACGTCATTCGACAAAGCACAGATCGCCTCCAGGGAGCCACGCCGCTCTTTCTGGTTCAATCGGCTAGGCCGGTCCTCATCCTCGACGAGCCGCAGAACATGGAAAGCGAGGGACGCATTCGCGCCCTTGCCTCGCTTTATCCATTGTTCGCGCTCCGGTATTCAGCAACACACCGAAATCCTTACAACCTCGTTTATCGGCTGACGCCTTTCGAGGCATATCGGCAATCGCTTGTAAAGAGGATCGAAGTTGCCTCAGTCGTCAAGGAAGACGATTTCAATCAGGTTTTTGTACGGGTCAATGACATCCGCACAGCTTCCAAGACTGTTCAGGCCAAGATCGCCGTTCACCAACGGATGGCGAATGCCACGATTAAGGAAAAGGCTTACTGGTTCAAGCCGGGGGAGTGCCTGCAAAAGAAGGCAGACAGGCCGGAGTATGCGAGCTTTGTGATCGATGAAATCAACGTCACTGACCAGGTCGTGGTATTCAAGAATGGCATCCAAGTGGCCGTTGGGCAGTCGCAGGGCGCGGACCAAGCAGCGCTGTTTCGTGAGCAGATTCGATACACGGTCGAGGAACATTTCCGGAAGCAGAAGCGGCTAAAAGACGCGGGCCTGAAGGTCCTTTCGATCATATTCATCGACCGAGTCGAGAACTTTATCGGGGACCAGCCTCCTGGCGGTGACGCGGGGGGTGCGGAAGGTCTATATCCAGGGATTATTCGGCAGCTCTTCGACGAAGCGTTCGACGACCTGAAGGCCAAGTACCCCGATTTCGCTGCGAAGAAAGCCGCAGAAGTGCGGGCCCACTACTTCGCACAGAAAAATCGCCGTGGTGGAGTGATCGAGTTCCTGGATTCGACTTCCGGCCAGAGTGCGGAAGATCGAGCAGCTTACAACCTCATCATGAAAGACAAGGAGCGGCTGCTTTCCTTTGACGAGCCTGTCTCGTTCATTTTTTCGCACAGCGCCTTGCGCGAGGGGTGGGATAACCCAAACGTCTGCCAGATTTGCACACTCAATCAGACAGTATCGGAGGTTAAGAAGCGCCAGGAGGTCGGTCGTGGAATGCGACTCGTGGTCAATCAAAGCGGCGAGCGCGTGGCAAATGACAAGTGCAACATACTCACGGTTATTGCGAATGAAAGCTACGAAACCTTCGTCTCACAATTGCAGGCCGAGATGATAGAGGCGTTTGGCAAAGAAGGAGCTGCTCCAAGGCCAATCAACGCCCGTGAGAAGCGTATTGCGAAACGCAAGCCGTTGGAGGCTCTGCCCGAGGAATTTGTAAATCTTTGGGAACGCATTAAGCCAAAGACTCGCTATCAAGTGACGATCGATTCAGAGACGTTAAAGGCGGACGTCCTCGCCGCGTTAGACAAGGTACGAATTGATCCGCCGCGCATCGTCGCATCGAAAGCCGAAGTCAAGGCTGACGCGAAGGAGGACAAGCTTGATTACCAGCATTTTGGCCAGCGCGTCGTAGCAACCCTCGTCGGCAGACAGACGGTTCCGAACATCGTGGAGATGATCGAAGATCTTATCGCCCACGTCACGCCGCCAATCAAGCTGACACGGCGGACCCTCACGGAGGTTGTCGTTCAGACCAAGAACCGTCAAGCGGCAATCGATAATCCTCAAGAATTCGCGCTCCAGGCGGCACGAATTGTCCGCGAGAAAGCAATTCAACAGGTCGTTGATGGCATTCGATACTTCAAGGACGGTACTTGGTACGACATGACGGAGTGGATTGAGGAGGAGGAGACGATTTCCGATAGGCTGATTCCTGTCGAGAATTCGATTTATGACCATATCGTCGTCCAGTCGGACACGGAAAAGAAATTCGTCGAGAAACTAAAGAAGAGGAAGGATGTGCGGCTATTCGTGAAACTGCCATCCTGGTTCAAGGTGGCAACTCCCGTCGGCCAGTACAACCCCGATTGGGGACTGGTGATGGCGACGGTGGACGCGTTCGGAGAACATGAAGGTCCCCTCCTTTACCTCGTACGAGAGACGAAGAGCACAACTGTTCCGGACGAACTGCGCGGCGAGGAGAACCAGAAAATCCATTGTGGCGGTCGCCATTTCAGCGGTGCCCTGGGAGTGGATTACAGGGTTGTCACTTCCGCAGATGAATTGCCATGAGGATCAAGCGTGTGCACGTTACAAGATTGATTGCACATGTAAACCGAAAGCAGTGGTGGCACGTTACGCCTGCCGATCCCGCTGCGTATCAGAAGCGTGGCAAGTTCTATGCTTCGTCCTTCCGCGAGGCTGAGTTTTACGGGCGCCCCAATGACCTACCGGAGCGCGTCAGTATTGCGAATCCATTTGTCTGCGATAGCCTTTCCATCGAGAAGGAACTCTTGGGTCGCGTCGCCACCTACGAGGGAATCGGCTTTAGGGAGATTGCCGCAATTGACGCGCGGCTCCGTAGCGCAGCCCTTCGGCGCGGCTTCGATTCTATCGTTCTATTAAGCAAGAGTGGGCTTCGGTCATTCCGAGCCACCGGCAAGATCCCACGCAATATTGAATTGAACATCCTAAATCCGGCAGATTCACTCTTGCGGACCACACGCTGCAGGGCGACACAAGCCAGGTGACTGTGCGGGGCCCTATACTTGCCTTGTTGCGACCGAAGCACGAGCCGATCTCGGCAGACTCGCGCACAAACGCGCCCGCTCGATCCCGATCAGCTTCACCACCCAATCAACGTGTTGCAGGAACACGCGCATACGCCCGTTGACAAGGGCGTTGAATACCGCATCCGCCAATCTGTCATTCCCCAGAGCCGTTTGCACATTCGGGTGAGCAAAGATGTCCATCGCGCAAGCCATACGCAGTTCCGGGAACCGCTCCCCACATAATCGAATGGCTTTGCGTTCGTCGATTACCGGGATTCCGCCACGCCTCAATGCATGAGCGATCGTTGCCGCCTCACCGTCATCGAGTGTTGAGATTGCAGGGCCGACCACGAGCTGTTCGAAATGCAGCACGGCAACCTCGTCCAGCTCGACAATCCGGATGCGGTTGGCATCTACCAGTGTCTTTAACAGGTCCGCATCCTGCCTCTTCTTCGGCCTGCCCTGTTCCAGCTCAGCAAATACCAGATCCACAACCACTACCGGGTTAGGCAGGGCCTTGAGTATCTTGTCGGCGCAACCAGTCGCATTGACGCTTATCACCGTGCTCGCATCAGCAACCAGAAGAGCATCCGGATCAATCAGACTCGATGGCGATCCCATCACTCTCAATCCCTTCGCTCTCGTGGCTGTCCAGTAGCTCGCGCAGTTCGACGCGGCCCAGGCACAGTAGCCGAGCAAGCTGACCCTCACTAAGGAGACCATTCCGTGACGCCTCTGCGGCAAGCAGATTCAAGCGCAGAGTCGTAGGGCGGTCTGCCTCCGCCTTGGCCGGGTCAGGAGTAGCCAAATCACCTAGGACCTGCCGAACCTGTTCATCCGTAATTCCACCATTCGCCTGAAACCAGTCCCACGTGCCGACTTTGGTCAGCCCAAGCTCTTCTAGACGGCGAACTGTCGCTTCGCGTGAGACACCGAAGAAATGGGCCAGGATGATGACTTGGCGTCGCGTCAGACGGTCGGAGCCTGCCGTGACTTCCTGAAACTTCTGCATGACCCCTCGCGCCGGCATCAGGAAGGCTCTGCCAAAAGCATTTGCATAGCGCTCCTCACGCGTGCTCTCCTTTTCATGGCGATACAGAATCTCCGCATTCCGGCGGGTCGAAATGAAATGGCCGCACTCATGTCCCGCCGACTGCGTCCGTCGTTCCTTCGAGTGACTGGCGTTCAGGAGCATGCACGCGCCGAGAGCATCGTCATATGCAAACAGACCGGAGATGGCGCTATCGAGTCTGCGCACGTAGACTCGAACGCCCAACTCCATCTCAAGCAGCGTGACAATGTCCGAAACGGGCCTGAGACCCAGCCCGAGGTTATGGCGCAATTCGGTAGCATCATGTTCTGCCTGAGCCCGAACATCCCCACGCAGAATTGGCCGCTCCGGCGGATAGTTGCGCGAAGGCCTAATGCCGAGAAGATTCTCGAGTTCCACTTCCGCCTTCGCCAGGTTCGCAAGCAGATCGGCCGCCTTGACGGCGGCATCGTCTTTGCTCGTAATTAGCTTTCGAAATCGCGGGACCAAATCGACGTGCACCGCTTCCTGCCGCACCAGCGCGTTGACGGAGGTGCCGTATATCTTCGCAAGTTTCTGCAATTCACCCATGCGCACGCGGCGATGCCCCTGCTCTATCGCAACGAGCGTTGTCCGGGCCACATCGATTGCCTCAGCCGCCTCTTCCTGAGTGCGCTTTGCGCTCTCACGGGCAACCCGCAATCGCTCTCCGATGATTTCCGGGTTTATCTGTTCAAGCTCATTCATGATTGACCCTCGCCGATCCAGTTGCCCAGGAATGAAGCTTGCCCCAGGGACCCAATGAAACTTTTCCACTCCGCTTCGTGTTGCGACAATAGCCGAGTCAAGCGCGAGCACACATCAGCCGCATCCATGCCAAGCGCCCTGCTCAATTGAAAAGCCGTCAAGTTGAGATTCGCCGCGTTCGCAGCCGACTTCCGCAGCTGCGCCAGATGATCAAGATGTAGAGCACCGGCAATCGCATACTCACGCAGTGCCCGCGTAATCTTTCGTTTTGGAAACGCAGGCGCTGCCCCCTCTTCAAAGGCTGGTGCGGAGAGGTTTTCCCAGACGTAGGTTTCCTTTGGCTCCGTCAACCCTGCAGCGTGCACGCTCAGCCGCCGCAGCAAACACGCCGCACAGATTCCGCACTGCCGTTTCTTCCCGGTGACGCTCGACTGCCGGTTCTGCTGCCAACATGACCACGTCTCTGACCACGCCGCACCATCAGTGCAGTCGCCCACGAATTCCTTGAGCGTTTCCGCTTTGGTTTGCCAAAGCTGCGGGAATTGGAATCTAACCTCATGGCCCAGCAGCTCCCACAAGAATCTTTCCATTCGCACCGTAAACAACGGATGGCTGCGATAGTCCTCGTACCCTTGGCCGACCGTCACGAGAGCAGGCCCGAGAGCCCCCTGCCCGCTTTCCGGCACAATTACGCTCCCGGCCTTCGTCAGATAGGCCGCAAGACCACTTATCAACGCGAACTTGAATCCCCTCGATCGCGCGCTCGATTCTGCGAACTGCCGCTTTCCAGGGCTGACGCTGTAGGGGACCGACGTAAACGGCTGCTTCGTCCGTGAATGACTACTGCCGTTCCACCACTTCGTTCCCAATCGCACTCGGATCAGCTTATCTCCCATTTCGCGATGGAGAATTCCTGCAACGCAGCGCGAATCGAGGCCATCGCTAAAGGGAATGACCGCATTCAACTCCGCAGGAAGATCGAACTGACATTGCGCCGGGGCGCTCGCTCGCTTTCGCCGTTTGCAGAATTCAATCTGCCACCTGTCGCCCGTAAGAAAGTTCAGCACTTCACGAAGTGCTTCCGATACTGCCTTGTTTCTCCACCGCTGCGGTTCATGAACCGGAATCAGCAATTCAAAATCGCGATGCCACGTCAGGGCTGGCCGGTGCTCGGTGCGATCAGCGAACTCAACTGCCGCCGCCACCAGCAACGCGTCATAGACAACCGGCTCCCATTTGGCGATGCAATAGGACTCCAGACGCTCCGTCGAGAATTCGATGTTTTCGCCAATCCGGCAACGCTCCCAGCCGCCGCGCACGCGGATGCCAGGCTCAACAACATGAATTCGCGTTACGCTCGTCTTATTCTCGGCGCTCACAGTTTCACTCCATCTTCAAGCCCCGCGCGCTTTTCGACAGTGGCCTTCCCCGTTCCCGGATTGAGCACCCTTCGGGTGATTCCCGCAATATCCGCGTCACCGATCGCCTTCTCTATGCGCCCGCGAACCTGGTTCGCGCGGGGTACGGAGGATTCGCGACAATAATGTTCCTCGACTTGTCGCGCGCAGCGCGCCCCACGATCGCGCAGAGCATGATTCACCGCTTTTTCGGCAATATCGATCCCCACGCTTCCGGTCGCAGCAGCTTGAATTGCGTGCTCCAGCACGACGCGTCCCATGCCAGAGCCAGACAAGTCCCTGAGAGATTCCAGCGCCGGCAAGGCCTCTTTCTTAAAGAGCAGCGTTTCTTGATCGGTGCAGAAACGGCGCAGACCGTCCAAGAATTCGGCGCTTACCTCACTGCGGCAATCTTCTTCAAGAGCCGGTACGAGGGCATTGCAGATCTCGTCCGCTCCGAAAGCGGCATTATCTGCACTCTCAGCGACCCGCTTCCACTTGGGCCGCATCGGCAAGCTTCTGTGAGGCCCGTCACTCATGCCCAACTCCTATGTCAGATATAATCTACAAAATATCTGACATTGTCAAGTGTCAAGTTTTTTAGCAAAAAAACTTGACAGCTCCAACGCATCACCGCAATCCTTCTTGCTAATGAAACGGGAACCTAAAGAGCCCAGAAGTGCCCGCCAAATCATAGCGATAGTCCAGCGCCGGATAGCCGCCGAAGGGGCTAGAATTTGGCGACTTCAGGATTTCGCCGATCTCCCCTCCAGTGCGGTCGCCCAGGCGCTCTCCCGTCTCGCCCGACGAGGCAAGCTAGAGCGCATCAGCAAGGGGGTTTACTACAGCAGCCGGCCGTCACGCTTTGGCAAGACCCGGCCCCACCCTGCGGCGATCCAGGAACTCGCCTCGGACCAGAAGGCACTTTTTCCCTCCGGAATTGCCGCAGCCAACCTCTTAGGCTTCACCACCCAAACCCCCAGCAAGCACGAAATTGCGACCAACGCGCCCAGCGTTCCCCGCAGGCTCCTCGACAGCGACACCGTCGTCCACACTCGCAGACCTGAAGCATGGCTCGGCCTCTCCAGTCATGACGCTGCACTCCTTGATTTCCTGCGACGCGCCGGACGAACAAGCGAACTCAGTCCGCGCGATACCGTGCGCCGTCTCCTCACTCTGTTTGCCGAAGAAGATCGATTTGAAAGACTGCTCAACATCATCCGAACTGAACCCCCGCGCGTGCGCGCGATGATAGGCGCAATCGGCGAAGAGCTTGGAAAACAACCCGCCACGCTACAAGACCTTCGCAGGTCGCTTAATCCGCTCTCGCGTTTTGACTTCGGGAGCCTCTCCGCTCTTCCCACCGCGCGACGCTGGCACGCCAAGGGACTGACCAGATGAGGCTCTTTGAACATCCTGAATTCCAGCAGGGCGTCATCCGCGCGGCGGAGCATTTCCGCGAACAGGGACTTCGTTCCGCCATCATCGAGAAGGACTACTACGTCACAGAAGCTTTGCGTATCCTATCTGCTACGGCTCACGACAGGGTCATCTTCAAGGGCGGCACCAGCCTTTTGAAAGGCTGGAACCTCATTCAGCGGTTTTCGGAAGACATCGACATCTTTCTCGACCCGCAAGCATGCAACCCACCCTTGGGTGGCAAGAACGCCATTAATCGAGAACTGAAAGTCTTGCGCGATGCCATAGAAGCGCATCCCGCATTGACCTTCCTTCCCGACGAGAGCCAGACCATCGGCGGATTCGGGCGGAGTGACCGCTTTTCCTACGAGCAACGCTTCGGCGGTCCAGGCGAAGTCGCTAACCGCGTTCTTGTGGAGTCCGGCATCGCGAGTGGCAGAGAACCAACAATCGACATTGAGCTGCGCTCGTATCTCGCTCAGTTTCTCGCTGACACAGGTGTCTCTCTGGAGGCTGAAGACGAAGGCTCATTTCCACTCCGACTGCTGCATTTCCGTCGCACATTCGTCGAGAAAATGTTTGCGATTCATAGCAAGGTGGAGATCTTGAAGCGGGACGGCCAGCCACTCGGAACCTACGCTCGTCATTACTACGATCTCGCTCGTCTAGCTGGACAACAAGCCGTACTTGACATGCTGAACTCCAAAGAATACGCCGCCATCAAAGCAGACTACGATCGAATCAGCCGAGAGTATTTTCCCCGCAGCTACTTCTATCCTGCTGATATGCGCTTCTCAAACAGTGACGCGCTGTTTCCGCCGGCGGAGCTGGCCGCGACGATCCAAGCGGAATATGAAGCACAATGCCGGTTACTATGCTATGGGCCTTATCCGTCATGGGACGAGGTTCGGGCCCAATTGCAGGCTATTCGTGAACTCCTCTGAATTCCTCCGCCCATAGCAGTCCCGTCGCTCGCAATCGACTGAACGTAGTAGAGAGTGCCGCGCGTTAGGATTCATCCCGAAAGTCGGAACGTCGGCTAGCGCGCCGCTCTTCCTCTTCCTCGATGTCGATGAGTTGCTGCTGGTCTTCCCACCACAGAAGGACGGTTGCAGAATCGTCGCTCGTTTTGAAACAACTTTCTTTGACGTAATACTTCTCGGCTCCGTCACGATCGAACCAGTGATCGGCCCGGACATCTCCGCTATTCTTGTGTTCAAACGTGTTCGCGAGGAGGGCTGCGGCGAGCGAATGCGGTTCCGGTCTGTCGGGCGGAAAGAGCGACCTATGGATCTCGTTTCCAGACGTAATGAACCATTTCCGAAGTCGCGCTTCGTAGTGGATCAACATGCAGGGAAACGAGCCGTGATTCACAAGTCTTATTGCCGTCGCGGTGCGGCTCATTCTGAAGACGCCTGCAAGATAGGCGACTGTTTCCAGAGTAATCGGCCGATTTTTTGCCAGTGGCACAAACATGCTGACGGGCAATAGAAGATCGCTGGCAAAACGGTTGGCGCGAGTCTCCGGGTTGTTCCCGGCCCAGGAGGAATACAACTGATTCTTGGAACAACCGAAGGCGCTCTTACCACGGTCTTTCATCCAGTGCCCCAGCTCATGTCCGGCAGAGAAGCGCTGGCGTCCGGGGATGGATTTGTCGTTGACCGTGATGATGGCCCTATCATCTCGTCCAATGATGTTGGCCTCACAGCCGGTCAGTGGCTCCTTGAGAATCGTGGCACCACAGGCGTAGGCAATGGCCTCAACGTCGATGTCCTCTGGTTCGGTGATGCCCAAGAGTCTGAGAATCTCCTCGGGCTGCGTGCCGGCCGGAATCATTTTCGGTCACGGCTGTACGCGTTGGGGAGCAGCCCAAGTTGGTGGAACTTTTTCAGGTTCGCTACGATGTCTTCATCAGAGAATTCCGAAAGGTCGCGGTGCTGCATTGTGAATGTGGATTGCAGTTGGCTGTTCGCCTGGGCAATCGTTGCCATAAACAACGTTCTTCTCTCCTCGGGAGTGTCTGGCAGATTGAAATCTCCTTCTGAAATGCTGGCGAGTTCGCGCCGATATCCCTCCCTCGCCTCCGCGAGTTTCTTCTGCTGATGCGATTTGAACTTCTTGAGGAGGAGGCTCTTGAGCCGAGTATTCTCCTCTCCGGGGTCGCGTCCTTCTTCGCGCGCCGCCTCAATCAATTCATCTGCAGGGGCACTCCGGATATGGTCCCCGATAAAATCGAGGATCTTCTCGAGCTTCTCTGTATGACTCCGCTCCTTATCTGCCATTGCGTTTCTCCATGATCCTATTCACGCCATACCTGATGCGGCGCATTGTTGTCTTGAATTCTTGCTCGGAAATTTCAAATGCCGCTCGGATCGCCGGACCGTCCATTCCATCTTGGAACCCTAAAATCAGAATGCCTGCCTTGTCGTCACTGGCGAATGCTGCCTCGATCTCGTGCACCAAGGCTTTGTTCTCCGCTTCGCGTTCGGCCGTCACCTCAGCCTGAATGAGCGAGTGTTCAGCGTTCGGGCTTGGTTCGGCAAGACCGTCAAAGGGAGAAACATCTTTACCTTCGTCATTGGTCTTCCTCAGGTCCGCTTCGAGGTGAGCGTATTCCGGCAGCTCCTCGTTGCGCTCGCGGTGACCGGCCAATTCGCTGGCAATGCTGCGGATGACCCCGATAAAGCATTGGGTGAAGCTGATGCGCTTGTCCCAGTGGCGTCGTCCGTCGAGCAGGCGGAAAAGCCCCTCCTGCATCAGGTCATCCTGTGACCGCCCGTTTGCAGCCCTGCGAATGCGCTGAATCCGGTTGGCCGCATATTGCCTGATGCGTTCGGTGTCTTCCAACGTCAGCGCCTTGAGCGCCTGTTCGATGTCGGCAGCTGACGCCGGCTCAGGTTTAGGTGGAGCTTGTGAAGTCTTGGTCTTGGTTTTCATTCGCTCCACGGCCTCGATTTTCGGGCGTCATTCCGTAATGCTCAGATTTTCGGCTTCGGCGATAAGAAAGCAAAAACTTTTTCCCACGTCGCCTGCTTGGCCGTTTCAAGCATAGATCACTAGCGGCAAAAGAAAAGCCAGCAGCAGGGCCGTGCCGGAAGGCAAACCTTCTTGGGCCTGCATGGCAAAAGAAGGTCAAAAATGGAGCATTTGGTGATTTTCGTGAACGGGAAAAAGAAGACGAGCATGGACGATGGCGTAACCAATCCGATGACGGTCGACGCGATCGCGCGCCTCGCAGGGCTGACTGGCGACACTGCTGTCGTACGCGAGCGCAAGGGTGAAGACGGACCAGTCGGGGAACCACTCTCGGGTTCTGTGTCCATCCAGAATGGCGAGCACTTCGTGGTGACGCGCCGGAATGTCGAGGGGGGCTGCCAGTGACGCCGGAGGTTCGGGCCCGCGTCACCCACGAGCTCGAAAAGGTCAACTGGAAGACGAAGCTGGTCGAGAGTCCCGATGCCGTCATCTACTACGGCCTTCCGAGCACGCTTGGTGTTTCAAGCTCTGACGTGCTGGTGATCGTTCCGGGCGGCTACGCGCAATCGATGATCGACGGGGCCTATCTTCCGCAAGGCTCGCCGCTCATCGGCGTCGTCAAGGGCCAGCCGCAGCCTCAATGTGCCATCGTGGCGGACGGCAGGACATGGGTGCTCATCAGTTATCACCCGCATAATGGAGGCGGCGCTCCCTCTTGGGACCCAACGCGGCACGGTTTTCACACTTACCTGGACGAATTGGTGTCATGGCTATCGGTCAAAAGGTAAAGCAAGCGGCAATCATGCGGATCACGGAAGCCGACCGGCAGCACCTGGAGACCCTCCTCTTCTCGCGATATCCGGAGAAGGAATGGGGCACGTTCTTCCTGTTCGGCACGCACAAGACGCCGCAGGGCATGGTGATCACCGTCGTCGATGTTTTGGAGCCGCAGAGCGAGGATCTTGACTCCACGACTTCAATCGTGCGGTTCACGGAACCCTATTCGCTGCGGGCGGCGCTCGAAAAACAACGGCGCGGTCTCTGCGCCGGCGTCATTCATTCCCATCCCGAGAGTTTCGCTGTACGCCCAAGCCGGCTCGATGACGACATGGACGCCTATTACACGGACTATTTTCCGGCGTTCGGGAAGGAAAAAGCATACTTCAGCCTGATCTTCTCCAAAGACTCGGATGGCAATCTGCGCTTCTCGGGACGTGGTTGGAACGACGGGACGGAGTATCAAGTAACCGAAATCGTAACGGTCAGCGACAGGGAAATTCGGCGGGAGACGGCCGCATACCGGCGTACCGCTACAGAATCCCAGGATGAATATCGCGAGCGCTTCGAGCAAATCTATGGTGCAGACGCGGCTGCGCGTTTGCGTCACGCCCGCATTGCCATCATCGGGACCAGCGGCACAGGTTCGCCAGCGGCCCACGTGCTGGCGCGCGCAGGGGTGAATAACTTCGTCCTGATCGATCCCCAACAATTGGGCAAGTCCAATCTGGAGCGACTCCACGGCAGCTACGATGCTCACTTCGCCAAAGGTGAGGCGCAAGCGCCCCTCAAGGTCGCGGTGATCAAGGATCTGATCAAGGCCATCAACCCCAAAGCGAATGTGATGTGCATCGCCGGAAATATTCTTCAGCCGCTGGCGCGGGATTATGTGATCGGCGCGGATCTGATCATCTGCGGCACCGACACAAACCACAGCCGGACTGCCATCAGCGAGTTGGCCTATCGCTATCTCGTTCCGGCTATCGATGTGGGAGTCGTGTTCGAGTCGAAGAACGCGTCCGTAACCGGAGAAATCGCCCGGATTACCTTCTATTCTCCCGGAGGCCCATGCGCTCACTGCCTTGGCCTTGTCGATCCGTGGCGGGCAACCGTCGAGCTGATGTCAGAGGAAGAAAAGGATCGCCGCAAGCGCGAGGCCAAAGAAGCGGAGCTGCGTGGCGACAGTGCGGGTGGTTACTGGAAGGACGTCGCTGAGGTTCCGACAGTGGGACACTTCACCTCGATGGCTGGCGCGCTCGTGGCCAGCTATGCAATCGGATGGCTCACAGGGCAATTCGTGCCTCCCCATCGGTATTTCGAGTTCAATATCCTCGCGCCGGGATTCGATTACGTCGGCTTCGATGCTCCGTGCCGTTCAGGTTGCTATTGCGAGACTTTGATAGGGTATGCGGACCAAGGTGCGTCCGCGGCCCTGATCTCGGCCCCACCGCATTGGCCCGAAGCCGAACTCGTGCGCGGGCTGTTGTGAGTGCCTAGTGCCGCGCCAGAGGCTCGTCGAACTTCTCACTACTGCGTGGCGTTTGACCAGAGGCACGGTGGGGGCGGTCTACGGACCCTCCGCCAAATCGTGGAGTTCCTAGTGCCGCGCCAGATGCTCAAACCGCCCAATCGAAGTAGGGCAGCGTGCAGAGCACTCGACCATGCGGAATCTGGAGGTCTACCAACCGCCGCCCAATCGCGCTTTTTTGTACTCGTGGTTTCAGAGCCAGCCTCTCTCTTTCAATCGGAATCAAAGCTTTCAGGAGCACTGATGCGGCTCACCCTAATCTTCAGCACGGTTCTTTCGATTGCCTTATCGGGCTGCTCGAAGGCGACCGGACCCGCTGTTGTCGAACGAACCGAACCCAAAGCCGAGATCTCGGTGCAATTGCAGCCAGGGCAGCCCAGAGCTGGCGCCCCAACGACATTGAAAGTGGAGATCACCTCGAACAAGAAACCGGTCTCGGACGCCGAGGTGAACGCCACATTCGTTATGGGTGCTGAGCCGCTGTCAAAGATGCAGGAAATGCATCAGGCGGCGGGTCTCAGGTGGGATGGATCGCGGTACGTCGGCGCGGTGACCTTTCCGATGGCCGGGAAGTGGAACACTACTGTCCAAGGCACGCGCAACGGCCAGAACCTCGTCGTCTATCACGGCCCAATCGACGTGAAGTAGCGGCTGTGCCAGGCTAAAACGCGACGTGTCCCGCGCTTCGTAAGCACCAGGGGGCTCGTGATACGTGAGAAGCAAGACGGAACTCGCTGCCAAGAACAGCAGCCAAGCAAATGTCAGCGGCCGGCGCTTGGAAGGCCAGAAGATCTCGCACCCCATCGCTATTCCGGCAAGAATGAGAAAAGACCCTTGCAGTCTGTGAAGCAGCGTTGCTCGCTCGACCGCCTGCGGTGTTCCGTATTGAATATGTATCCAGAGCAGGAAGCCGAGCAGCACCAGCCCTAGCGGAATGGCGAATCCCCATGATCGGGCGCGAAGCATTCCCGCTCGCCGCGCAATCTCGACTGACCCGGCCACAAGAAGGATCGCTGCAAGCCATAGGTGCTCGATCTGCTGCGGGTCACCCACGATCTCACTCCATGAAGTGTCGATTCGTGAAAGACCACGCCGAAGCAACATGAACACCGGAAGGAACAGGCCCGCCAGTGCGACGATACCAGGCCACAGGCATTGGCCCGCGCGCGATCTCAGGCCGCCACGTGCCTCGACCACTCCCACAACGACCAAGGCAAGCAGAACAGCTCCCTCGATCCAGTGAGCCAAATTGGAAGCTGCGCGTAACGCGGCGGCTGTTTCAGACGGAGCCATAAACCCACGCTGGAGCGGTTGCACGTCGCTCCTAAACGGCGCTCGTCGGCCTTACGGATTCTTTGGGACCCTGAAAGTGAGCGTCGCGAAGTAGCTACGCCAGTCGGCATCCCGTTCGTTCTCGGCTGGGATCATGTGAATCAGCCTGGCGTACCACAGTCCAGGCCTATCAAGTTTGAGGCTGGCGTGTCCCTGCTCATCCGTTTCCGCCGTTACCGGGAACTCGTGGCCTTTTGGTTCTGCGCCCTCGTAAACCGCAGACACCCGAACACCCGACAGTGGCTTGCCGCGAAAGAGCACACGCACAGGTAGCGTATCGCCGGGCTTGAGCTGCGACGGATTCTTCTCCGGAACGATTTCCAGCTCGTGATCGAGCGGGCGGGTTACGTCTTTCGCATCTCCCACGATCAGCTTGGCGTAACGAGAATAGAGCTCCTTGCCCTCTGCCTCAGTTTGGTTCCGCTGCTCACGCAGTCGCATCACATCGCGGAAGGTCTCGCCGTGGATATAAGCATTGAAGTCCTTGGCAGCCAGTTTGATAAACCGTGGCCGCACGACCAGCTCGACCACCGCTGGTCTCTTCCGCAATGGCGCGCAGAACTGCCTGGTACCCTCCTTGGCGCTGACGAGGAGATCCTTGGTCCCGCCGTCGTCCCGGACTTGAAAGAGCTCCACACGATCAGCGGTGATTCCGTTGGTGGATTCCGGGAATCTTTCGCCAATGCGGGCGCACACGTCGTCTTCCGTGCCGCGAACGCCGGTGACGAGATACAAGTCATGAGCCGTAAGGGAGACTGCCGAAACAGCTACAAGTATGAGGACAACAGCGAATCTGCGCATGGCGAGATTTTAGAACAAGCCGAATTCAGCTACCTGCCGGCGGGTGCATTTTCTCGCGGCGCCACGTAGCCGTTTCGGGCACGAACGGTGTAATTCGGATTGACGGTCCTGATTTCCAGGCGCCGGAATGTGCCGTCCTTCGCGCGGTTCTTCGGGTAATACGCGATGGTGTACTGATTGCGCAGCTCGGCGCTGACTTGCAGCGCGGCCTGGTCAATCTGGTCAACTTTGCCGCGATGATGCGGCCCTTCCACTAGAACGGCCCGGCCACCGCTGGCACTGGCAATGGCCGTCAGGGCTTCGATGTTCACGCGGTCTTCATGTCCGCCAAACAGCAGGTGCCCGAAAGAACCCCGCTCTCCGTGTCCGATGCCCAGCGCGTAAACGATGGCTTCTGACTGCTGCACGGTCGCGATGGTCTCCTGCAAGCCCACTGAACTGCTCGTGTCGTTGCCGTCGGTGATGACGAGCAGCGCCTTCTTCTTGTGTTGGCCGGCTTGCAGGTGCTCCAAGCCTTCCAAAATGGCGTCATAGAGCAGGGTTGACCCCTGTGCATGGAGGCCACCAATGGCTCTCTTCAGTTGCCCGCGATCATTGGTGAAATCCTGAACCAGCGAAACATTGGAGCTGAACCGGATCAGGAAAATGTCGTCTTCGGGATTGGTCGTATTGGCGAAGTGGATGGCCGCGTCCTGCACGCCCTCAATCTTGTCCACCATGCTCCCGCTGGTATCAAAGATGATCCCGATACTCACGGGAACGCGCTCGTCGTCATGGAAGACGGCTATGTCTTGCGGAACCCCGTTCTCCAAGACGGTGAAATCCTCTTTTTTCAGTCCAGTGACCGCCCGCCCCTCGCGGTCTGTGACGGTGGCGTTGAAACTGACAAGTTGCACCTCGACTCTGATCGGCGGGAATTGCTGCGGCTCCTGCGGGGCTTGAAAAGCGACGGCCGGCAGCGCCAGCAAGATCAGCCACGACGTGCGCCGAAATCGGATGGCGGGATTCACGGCTGTTACCAGATTAAACCTTAAGAACCACGAAATGTTGTGATGGCAGGGCTTTTGACGATCAGTGCTCGGTGCGAGCACTGGGCTATGCGGGCTTGCCCGAACGTAGCGGCGATGCAGACATCAAAATTGTCGAATCCGGTTAACTTTTAACCGCATCTCACGTCTAAGAAACTGGAAGCCTATATGGGTCGCTATGCGAAGCCGATGGCACTGATGCTCGTGGCGGCAATCCTTGCCACGCCGATGCTGGCTGCCGTCCATTGCCAGGAGGCGATCTCCAGCAGCGAATCGACGCTTCAGCTTCGAGCCTCAGCTTCCGAGGATGATCACTGCGATGCCGCCCAGCACGGAGTGCAAAGCGTCGCCGGGCCACAGGCGAAGCCACAGCCGGAGCAGGCGGGTCAGTTGGCGGCCATTACCAGCCACTTCCAGCCGACGCTGGGTCTCTACAACGGTGGCCCCTCTCGTCTTTGGCTCGACGGCGGGACGGCTCATCTTCCAGCACAGCCTTCCAAGCAGTTGTTGAACTGCACCTTCCTCATCTAACGCGGCCTCCCCGCGATCCGTTTACTCGGCGTGTGTTCTGCGCCGGGCTGGCGTAACGCCGGACATTCCGGCACGGATTGACGCGCCTTGCGCGGGAGATGCTTATGAAAAACCTTGACTGCAATGCGACCAGTGTGGCCGTCGTGTCCGCTGAAGTCACCTCCCAGGACTCTGATCTGATCTTGTTTCTGCTCGCCTGCCGTGTCGCCTGGCTGCACGAGCAGGATCGCGCTGCGCTGGACCAGCTGTGGATCGCGCAGCAGGCCGAGGATCCGGATACGCGGTTGGTGGCGCAGTGGCTGCTGCACGGGATCGAGAAGCCTTTGCCTCCACCGGCGTGAAACGAACCTGTTTCATGCATGACAACAACCCGGTCGAGTTCGCAACAAGTCTCGACCGAACCTTAGATCAAAAGGAGCATGAACATGAAGAAGTTGATTGCAACCTGTGCGCTGGCTTTCGGCCTGACAAGCTTCAGCTTCGCGCACGGCAATGCCAAGCACGTAATGGGCACAGTCGAATCGATCTCGGCTCAGTCCATCACAGTCAAGACGACGGCTAACACGTCCAAGATGATCGCGTTCTCGCCACAGACCAGGTTCATCAAGTCTGGCGCTGCGGCGAAAGCGGCCGATCTGCGGAAGGGCGACCGCGTCGTAATTGAAGCCGGAACAGTGAATGGGAAGCTGCAAGCCGAATCGGTCCGCTTCGGCAAGGCGGCAAGCAAGGCGATGCCGATAAAACACGACATGTCGGGCATGAAAGACATGCCCAAGACGTCGCACTGAATGGAAGACAACGGAGAAGACAACATGACTAGCAAATCAATGAAGCGCATCGCTGCCACCGTTCTTTTCGGCGGGGCGATGCTCCCATTCGGCGCCGGCTCCGTATTCGCGCAGGCGCACGCGCCGGGCCAGCCGCACGATCAGCGACACGAAAAGGCTGACTTCAAGGACCATCAACGCCAAGAGCGCCGCGACTACGGTTCAGCCGCTGTCCGTGAACATCAACGGCAGGAGAACCGGACGTTCAAGTACGAGGAACGCCAGGAGCGGCGAGGCTGGTACGGCGGCCAATATGGCTACCCACAGTACGGGAATGGAGCCTATGGAGCTTACGGCTATCCGCCCTATGGGTATGGATATCCGGGCAGTGGCTCTTACCCGTACCAGCAGCCCTATCCCGGCACATACGGCAACCGTGGTCGTGCGCATGGGCACAACTACCCCTACCAGCAGCGAGGCTGGGGTTGGGGTCGCCTGTTCCGTCGTCACTGAGCAGAACCGATGGGCCGGTCTCGCGAGGGGCCGCCCATCGGCCCTTATTCAGGGCGAATGGAAAACCATTCCGGTTCAAACGCACCCTAATTAAGGGGAGACACTCGGATGCTAAGACAACTCGCTTCAACCATCATCCTCGCCGGAACCTTCGCGTCCACTGCTTTGGTCGCACAATCCAGTTTGCCGAAGTCCGCGACCCATCAAGAATCTCAATCTGCTGCAACCGCCCAGGACGTTCCCGCGCAACAAGCGAGCGGCAAACTGGAGGTCACGCCCGCCGATCTTACCGGCGAGCGCTCCAGAACCAAGCAACAGTTTCCGGCGAGCGAAGCGTTCATCGTGCGGATGGTGGGAGAAAGGTCAGAGCCTGTAGGCAAGAAATCACAAACCGACTTCACTTGCTAAGTCGTCTGCCTGGACAAGGGATATTGCAATACTGTCAGTCTGAAGCAAGCGAATCAGGCGACATCAAAGGAGGGAAATGAATAAGCCAAAATGGGCAGCAGCGGTCGGCCGCTTCTTTGGCCCGCTCGCATTCCTGGCCCTGCTGGGCGCCTGGACTACTCAGCTCACGGGCCGACCATTGTTTGGGATGAGCCAGGAGCATCTTTTCAACGACGCGATTGTGCTGAGCCTGTTCGCAATCGCAGGGCTGCTGGATAGCATCGTCCATAGCAAAGAATCCATAGGACGTTAAGGTCAAGACGGCCCGTGTCCCGCTGGCGGGCTTCGTCGTCGGCATAACCACCAGGTCCGAATTGTGCATCCAACGTGCCGAGGCTTACAATCACGACGGTGGTGCTCAGGAAAGTAGCCGCGCTGATAATCGCTGTTGGGCTGCCGCTCTCAACGTCAGCCAGCGCCTCCGAATGCCTGCAGTTTTGTGCTGCTGCCGGGGTTGCCAAGGACTCACACAGCCATCATTACCGTCCCCCTGCGTCGAGGTTAACCGCCCACCAACATGGACATGTCCATCAGCAGGCGGCTTCTGCGGCGTCGCCGATCCGTTCCGCAGTGATGGTGCAAGGGGCGCAGTGTGCGCAGCAAGCCTACGGCAGTGATCTGGCGGTGGCGTCAAAATTCCGGCTACTCAAAGACACCTCCGCCGCTCTGGAGTTCCAGCCTCAAAGCGAATCAGTCAGTTTCGCTTCTGAAGCTCGCCGCCAGCGGCCACAGCCTCCGCCATCTCGAAGTTTCGATCCTGCGCTAATTTCCCTCCGAATCTAGAAAGCGACCAGCAGCCGCTTTACAGCGCAGCGGGGAGTTCAAACCCCGCCACTCCACCAATACCCAACTGCCTTTTCGTGACTGCGGTTTGCACCGCCGGTCGCGAAGCTGACAGGCCATTAGGAGAGAACATGAAAAATAGGCGTGACTTTCTGAAGAACGCCTTCGGCGTAGGCGCTGCGGTTGCCGGCATGCCGGCGCTACTCAACGCACAACATGAAGGCCACACGATGCCCATGCCAGCCCCGCCGCAGACTGGCGGCCCAAGACAACCACAAGTGCATCGGCTAATGCGACGCGGTGCGAGCGCTCCGGTCATGGTCGAAACCCCCGATGTGCCACAACTACCGTGGCGCATGGTGAACGGCGCGAAGGAATTCCATCTCGTCGCCGAACCGGTAAAGCGGGAGGTGGCACCCGGCAAGGTCCTCGACTTGTGGGGCTACAACGGCAGCGCCCCCGGACCGACGATCCAGGTCACAGAAGGTGACCGCGTCCGCATCATCGTGGACAACCACCTTCCCGAGCCGACCTCGATGCACTGGCACGGGTTTGAGATCCCGCACAACATGGACGGCGCTCCCGGCACCAGCCAGGACCCGATCCCGCCGGGCGGACGTTTCGTTTACGAATTCACGCTGCACCAGAACGGAACCTTCTTCTACCACTCGCACATGGCAATGCAGGAAATGTTCGGGATGATCGGCGCCTTCATCATGCACCCCAAACAGGCACACCAGCCGCATGTGGACAAAGACTTCGCCATCATCCTGCAGGAATTCGCCGTCTTGCCGAACAACTCCGTCCCCAACTCCATGAACATGGAATTCAACTGGCTGACGATGAATGGCAAGGCTGGACCGGCGACCACGCCGCTCATCGTGCGCCTCGGCGACCGCGTGCGCATCCGTTGGATGAACCTGGGTATGGACCACCACCCGATCCATCTCCACGGCCACACGTTCTACGTCACGGGGAGCGAGGGCGGACGCCAGCCAGAGGCGCGCTGGGGACCGAAGAACACCACGCTGGTCGGAGTTGCGGAAGCGGTCGATTTCGAGTTCGTCGCCAACAACCCGGGCGACTGGATGCTCCACTGTCATCTGCCGCACCACATGATGAACCAGATGTCGTCGAACGTCGGGCCGCTGACGCGCCGGCCGGGAATGCCGATGGGTGTCTCCATGCAGAACGGGATGGGGATGCTGGACGGGACACCGGGCGCGCCACTCGGCGACGACTATGGGCCGAGCCTGGGACGCGGCATGGGGGCCGGTTCGACCAACGACCAGCCGGTCGGCAACACGCCCTTGTCGCCGGCGAAAGCCGCGCAAGCGATGCCCGGCATGCAGCACGGCCAGATGCAGCATGGCGAAATGCAGATGCCGCAACTGCCGGAGAACGCCAACCAAGTGCCGGGATTCCCGCAGGACGCCTTCATGGAAGGACACATGATGGCGATGGACCAGATGGTCGCGAAGCCGGAGACCTATGGGCTCAAGCCCGGTTGGAGCGGCTTTATGCAGGGGATGATGACCTTCGTCCGCGTGCTCGAACCCGACACGTACGACAAGATCATGGCGCTGCGGCAGCAGCAGAAGCCGATGGAACACATGCACATGGAGCACAAGAACCATGGCTAAGCGAAAGGAGCGCGAGATGAAGAGCCATTGGAGATTGACCGCATTTCTTGTTGGTGCTCTGTTGCTAAGCGCCTCCGTCGCTTCAGCGCAGCAGCCGCAAACACCGCCGCATCAGCATCCCGGCGTGACGGAGCCGAAACCGGTTCCTCAAGTAGTGCCACCGCAAACGCCGCCAGCCATGCCGATGCCTCCTCAGGGAGCGGCGCTCACGCTGGCAGCACTGGAAGAGATGGCAATAGCCAACAACCCCACGCTGAAACAGGCCGAAGCCGAGATTCGCGCTGCCCAGGGACGTAAGGTGCAGGCCGGCCTCTATCCGAACCCGACCGTTGGCTACCTGGGCGAAGAAATCCGCGGTGGCGCTTCGCGCGGCGGCGAGCAGGGCTTCTTTGTGCAGCAGGAGATCGTGCTCGGCGGCAAGCTGGGCCTGAGCCGCAACGTTGTCGAACACGAGCGCAAGCAGGCTCTTGCCGAAGCCGACGAGCAAAAGCTGCGCGTACTGAACAATGTCCGCTTGCTTTTCTATCAGGCGCTGGCGGCGCAGCAGTTAGTGGAGCTGCGGCGCAATCTCAGCAAGCTCGCCACCGACGCGGTGGAAACGTCGCATCAGTTGTTCAACGTGGGCCAGGCTGATCAGCCGGACGTTTTGCAGGCAGAAGTCGAAGGCGAGCAGACGCAGCTCGCCGTCACCATCGCCGAGCAAAACCAAGCCCGCATCTGGAAATCTCTGGCCGCTACGGTGGGCAAGCCTGATCTTCCGCTGACGCAGCTTGAAGGGAATCTGGAGGACATTCCCGCCATTACCGACGAATGGCTGGATACGATCTTGCGCGATAGCCCCGCCGTCAAGATCGCAGAGTTGAGTGTATCGCGTGCCGAAGTGAGCCTGACGCGGGCCCGTCGCGAGCCAATCCCCAATCTGCTCCTGCGCGGCGGCTTGCAACAGAACCGCGAGCTTCGCGAGGCGACGGGACGGCCCGTCGGCCTCCAGGGCTTCGCCGAAGTCGGCGTGCAGATTCCCTTGTTCAATCGTAATCAGGGCAACATTGCCGCCGCCCAGGCTGACGTGGAGCGCTCGCGCCTGGAGGTACAGCGCATCCAACTGCTGCTGCGCGAGCGCGCGGCGCCGTTCTTTCAGAACTACATCACGGCGCGCACTACGGTGGAGCGCTATCGCGGACAGATGATTCCGCGCGCAACCAAAGCCTATGAGTTGTACCTCGCGAAATACCGGCAGATGGGTGCGGCGTATCCGCAGGTGCTGATCGCGCAGCGAACGCTCTTCCAGCTTCAGACGGATTACATCGGAGCGCTGGAGAATCTCTGGACGAACACGCTTGCCCTGAAGGGATTCCTGCTGACGGATGGCCTGGAAGCCCCGGCCCGTCCTGGGGAACTGGATCGGCCAGTCCGGGAGATCAATCTACCAACTTCGGCGGTCACGCCGTCGCAGGAGAGGTGAATATGCGCAAGTGGAGAAAGTGGGAGCTGGCGTTCTTTGTGTTGCTGGTTGGTGTGATCGTTGCAGCCATAGTGGGGGCGGTGGTAATTCGTCGCGGCTTCAGTGCTCGTGAAAGCCCATCGGCGCTGGAAGCTGCGGTGGCGCGCGCCACGCGGCGAATGGCAACGCCGGCGTCGATGAAAAATGCCAAGAATCCTTTCACTGCCAATCCCGAAATTCTGGCTGAGGCCCGCGCGCACTTCGCTGATCACTGCGCGCTCTGCCACGCCAACAACGGCAGCGGTGAGACCGAGATGGGCCGGAACATGTATCCAAAACCGCCCGACATGCGCTTGCCAGAAACGCAGAAGCTTACCGACGGGGAGATTTTCTCGATCATTCACAACGGCGTCCGGCTCACCGGCATGCCCGCGTGGGGCGAGCCCGACCCCAAGGCGGACCAGGATAGTTGGAAGCTGGTGCTGTTCATCCGCCATCTCCCGCAGCTCACCTCGGAGGAAGAGAAGGAGATGGTGGCGCTGAATCCGAGGAGCCCTGAGGAATTGAGAGAGGAACAAGAGGAACAGCAATTCTTGAACGAACAGCCTGAAAAGCAACCGTCCAAACCGAAGCAATCGACACCACATCACTGAAGGAGAAAAATCGTGAAACGACTCATTGCAACAATCACTTTAGTCATCGTCTTTTCCACGCTAGCCCTTGCACATGGTAAGGAGAAGCACGTGATGGGAAAGGTCACCAATATTTCCGGCAACGTGATCACGGTCGAAACGACCGCGAAGAAATCGGTCACCGTAAACGTCTCTGACGAAACCAAATTTCAGAAGAGCGGGGCAGCCGCTACGCTTAAAGATCTGAAGGTCGGCGATAAGGTCGTGATCCACGCCGAAGAGGAAGACGGCAAGCTCACGGCCCATCAGGTGCGGTTCGGAGCAATGCCGAGCGGCCAGAAGCCAGCCGAGCACGCTGCCCACTCGCACGCACCGGAGAGCACAACTCCGAAGCAGTAGCACAAAGAAGGTAGCCAAAGAAGCCGCCGGTACGCGACGGCGGCTTCCCGGTCTGTTTGGAGGCGCCCATGGCCAAGTTTGCACATCGCGGTTGCGGTCGAGGAACGCTCGTCTTTATCTGCATCATGCTGCTTGCGACCTGCGGTTCCGCGCCGGCGCAAACCAGCAACACCGATAAGCGCATTGGGAATCTTGAAGCTCGCGTGCGCGCTCTCGAATCGGAGCTGCAAACCCTTAAACGCTCGGAAGCTGAGGCTCGAAGCGTCATCACGGAGTTCCATAAAAGTCTGACCAGTCGTGATCTAGGCGCCATTGAGAAGCTGGTTGCACCCGAGATTGTTGTTCTAGAGAACGGAAACCGCAATGACGGCTGGGCAGACTTCCGCGATAACCACCTCAAGCCCGAGTTCAAAGAGACCGCGGCGCCGTCTTCATGGGAACTCGTGAAGCTTGTCGTCACGCCGAAAATGGCGTGGGGCTACACAAAGCAAGTGGTCACTGTCACGCGAGAAGGCGGGCAAGAAGTAGAGCTTCTCGTATGGGCCGTATACGTTCTCGAAACGCGCGAAGGGCAATGGAAGATCACGCTGTTGGATTGGAGCGTCAAAGTGCCTCGTCAATCCAAATCGTGACTTGGACTGCGTAGGACGGCATGGGCCCATCGGCCAAGAATCTACTTTTCCGATGGAGGAGAACGCAAAAATGAAAAATCTGCGCCTGTCGGTGTTGTCCCATCGAAGCTTGGCCTGGTTGATCGCTTGCATGCTTCTGCTGGTTGCGGGCCCGTCTCATTTGCAGGCGCAAGTCGAAACGCAGGATATGGCTGCGCGTGTAAAAGCCTTGGAGGAACGGCTCAAGGAGGTCGAGGCAGAGCTGCAGACCTTGAAGGCTGCCCAGGCTAACCTCAAGCCGACCGAAGCTACAGCTCCCGCAGCGGCAGGCGTCGTTACCCAACCTCAGCCCGGCGGGCCTGACCATCACGGCACAGGTCAGCTGCCCGTCTATGGCGGCGCGACATCGGCTGCGAAGGCGCTGAATCCTGACATCGGTATCATCGGGAACTTCGTTGCCGCTGCCGGACGGAACACAATAAATCCGTTGCCTTCACTGGCATTGCAAGAAAGCGAAGTGTCAATGCAAGCGGTGGTTGATCCCTATGCTCGTGCCGACTTCTTCCTTGCTATCGGCGAGCACGACATTGAGGTTGAGGAGGGCTACGTAACATTCACCGCACTGCCCAAAGGCTTTGTTGCCAAAGTAGGGAAAATGCGCGCGGGCTTTGGCCGTGTGAATTCCTTCCATAACCACACGCTGCCTTGGGTGGATCGGCCTTTGGCTACGTTCAATCTGCTGGGTGGCTCATTGGAGGAGGCTGACATCGGAATCAAGGATGTAGGCGTGTCGGTCAGCCGCATTCTGCCCAGCCCAAAGGGTCTCTTCCTGGAAGCAACAGGAGAGGTGTTCCGCGGCGATTCCGGCTCACTCTTCAAATCCAGCCAGCGCAGCGACGTGAGTGTGGTCGGACACCTGAAGACCTACCACGACTTCACCGAATCAACGAATTTGGAGCTCGGCGGCTCCTTCGCGCGTGGCCACAACGATCTCGGCAGCCCCTTTATCACCAGCTTGCAGGGGGTGGATGCGACGTTGCGCTGGAAACCGCTACGGCGCGCGATCTACCACTCTTTCACAGCCCGAACTGAATTGTTCTGGAGTCAACGCGAACAGGCTGCAAACACGCAGCGTGCCTTCGGCTGGTACGGCTCCGCTGAATATCAGCTCGGCCGCCGCTGGTTCACGGGCGCTCGGTACGACTGGACGGAACGGGCACGCAATGCGCGCCAGCACGACAGCGGTGGCTCTCTAGTCCTGACTTACTGGCCGAGCGAGTTCACCCAACTCCGCGGGCAATTCCGTAGGACTGTCTACGCAGAAGGACAGACGGCGAACGAGCTGCTGGGCCAAGTTCTGTTCACCATCGGTGCTCATGGCGCCCATCCGTTCTGACATGGCAATCGCTCGTTGAAAGGAACACCTGTGACAAATACCAACACGCGAACCTCAATCCGTGATTATCGGGAAATCCTCTACGGACTCGCCTTCGGTCTGAGTGCTTGGCTCATCGATGCCGTGATGCATGCTTGGACGGAGAATCGGAGTTTCTGGGACGAATTGATTCAGCCCGGCATCGCGACGGTCGCGTATCGTGCGTTGTTTGTGGCATTCGGGCTTGCTTTGGGGTGGTCCCTCTGGCAAAAGAGCCGGCGGGAACGCGACTTTCGAAGGCTGACTGCTCTGCTTGGCGATTTTCAGCGGGAGATTTCAGGACCTGCGTTTCTGTTGCATTCGAAGCTGCAGCTTTTGCTCATCAAGGAAGACCTCCAGTGCTCGGCACAGACGCAGGAATTGATCCGCTCGCTTCATGTAGAAGTGAATCGCATTCAGACCCTGGTCAAGGAGAAATTGCCTACGGCGGAGAGGCTGGATGAGGCGAATCGGAAGCTCACGCCGTAGAGCGAAAGCTAGATCAATAACACTCGCTGCTTCCCGTTCGCTCCAAGAAGAGACAGAAAACGCGAAGGTTCCGCAGAAAATTGTCGCTTAAGTCGGCGCGACGCTATGTCATGTAGCGGGAAAAGTTGCCGCGCGCGGCAAAAAAGCGAGGGGCTGCATGGATTCAAGAAGACCCAGAATTGTCATCGCGGATGATGAGCCAGCCATCGCCGATACGCTGGCCATGATCCTGACGGGATCTGGCTACGAATGCTTTGTTGCCTATGGAGGAATTCCTGCGTCGGAATGTGTTCAGTCCTTGGCTCCCGATCTCCTGATTACGGATGTAGTCATGCCCGACAAGAACGGAATCGAGCTTGCCCTGGAAACGCGAAAACTGGCGCCCAATTGCGTGGTGCTGCTGTTTTCGGGCAGCGCCCGCAGTCCGGATCTTATCGGCGCGGCAGGCACGCAAGCATCAGGGCTGCCCTTGCTAGCGAAGCCCGTTGACGTGGATGTACTGCTGAAGACCGTGGCGGGACTTTTACAGAACGCCAGCCCTGGCACTGCGCGTAAAGAACAATAATGAATCGGCCATCGCGCTACATCCCGGCCTTGGGATATCGCTGGCTGACACGCCTCTACGATCCGTTGGTTCGGCTCACCACGCGTGAAGTTACGTTCAAGCGGCAATTGATTGAGCAGGCTCGTCTCGAAAGCGGCCAGCGCGTGCTCGATTTGGGGTGTGGCACAGGCACTCTTGCTGTCATGGCCGCGCGGCTGTGCCCCGATGCCGAGATCATCGGACTGGACGGGGATCGCGACATTCTTGAGCTTGCGCGAGCGAAGGCAAAGGCAGCTGGGGTTCAGATCCCTTTCGAGTTCGGATTGGCTACCGAACTTCCGTACGAAACCGGCAGCTTTGATCGCGTTCTTTCCAGTCTCGTATTCCACCATCTTTCTAGCGAAGACAAGCTTGCTGCCCTCCGCGAAATTCACCGCGTTTTGAAGCCCGGAGGAGAACTGCACATCGCCGACTGGGGAAAGTCGCAGAACTGGCTGATAAAAGTAGCGTTTCTCGGTGTGCAGCTTCTAGACGGATTTGCCCCAACCCGGGACAGTGTCAATGGGCTGTTGCCACGCTTCATCCTCGACACTGGGTTTTCAGACACGGCCGTGACCGCCGCCTATGCGACCGTCTTTGGCACCTTGAGTCTTTACCAAGCGAGGAGGTGAAAGGGTCATCTCAAGAGCTTTGCTTCCGTAAATTGTGCGAGCGGTAGCGGGCCTCAAGCAGCCGCGAGGGACTCGTGAGTTCTTGAAAACAGAGGAGATGACCGACACTTTCGCAAGCATTTTCAGCGTCTGGCAGTTGGGTCACTTTTTCAGTAACGTTGCGTCTGATGATTAGACGGAGGTAAACTTTCATCGTTGACATGTGTGACCAAAGTCGGTGTGTTCGCGCTGGCGCTTCTGCTGTTCGCGTCACCGACCATGGCTTGCCTGCTGCCGAACGCTCAATTGACAGCGGCGGAGAAGGCTTGCTGCAAGGAGATGGCCAATCACTGCGATCAGGCCGGCATGCCGAAATCGCATTCCTGCTGCCAGCCCGCCGGAATCTCAGTCGCGGATTCCAGTCTGATCAAGACTATCGCTCCTGAAGCAGCGCAGCCCAATGTGGTTGTTCTCCACGACTTGCCAAGTGTTGACCAAGCTGTTCCCGCGCTCGCCCGTTTCCTTTTGACGCGGCCGAGTACGGAGATCCACGGTCCACCTGGCTTGGAACTCGTCACCACTTCAGTCCTGAGAATCTAGGCATCTTTCCTCGCTGATGCGGACGCCCTAGTGCGTCTGTGTGCATTTGTGTTTGCCGCGTGGAGGAAAGATGAAAGTCATTGCGTGCCGGACGATTTCCGGACGATTCGCCGTTGCCAAGTTCGTGTTGCCCAGCCTGCTGGGCATGATGCTGCTCGCGTCCCAACTATTTGGGCAGCAGCCACCTGAAACGCAGACAGCCAGACCCGCGCAGGTGATGCCGCCCATGGAGGGCAATACTCCGCCCACCGCGCTGCGCGATCTAGTGGCCGAGGCTGAACATGCTAACCCCGAGATTGCGGCGTCGCACCATACCTGGCAAGCGGCAACCAATGTCCCCAAGCAAGTAAGCGCGCTGCCGGACACCGAAGTTAGGGTGCAGCAGTTCGCGGTCGGTAGCCCACGGCCGTTCGCCGGATTCAGCAACAGCGATTTCGCATATGTCGGCGTCGGCGCATCGCAGGAAATCCCATTTCCCGGCAAACGTGGGTTGCGCGGCAAAGTCGCCAGTCTCGAAGCCGAGTCACTGCGCGAAGACTCTGACGCGGTCCGCCGGCATGTCGTTGAGCAACTCAAGCTGGTCTATTACCGCCTCGCCTATATTCAGCAGACGCTGGGAATCCTCAAGAAGAGCGACCAGCTCCTCGGCCAGGTCCAACAGGTCACCGAGTCCCGCTATCGCGTCGGACAGGGCAATCAGCAGGAGGTGCTGAAAGCGCAACTGCAGCACACCAAGATTCTGCAAGAGATCGCGCATCACCATCAGGAAGAAGGCCAGCTACAGGCGCAACTCAAGCAGCTATTGAATCGGCCACCAACGTCGGATGACATCGTGGCCGAGACGTTAACGCCCACCTTCCTCCTCTACAGCGACTCCCAGCTTCTCCAGTTTGCCCAGGAGAAGAATCCTGACGTCCGGGCGAAGCAGCAGATGATCCAGCGTGAGAATGCGCGGGTTGAGCTGGCGCAGAAGAATTTCTGGCCCGACTTCATGGCCGATTACATGTGGCAGCACACGAATGACCGGACCCGCGACTACTACATGGCGACCATCAGCCTGCGACTGCCGAATCGCGGGCGACAAAAGGCCGAACTCGTCGAAGCGCAGCAAAACCGCGAGCGGGCGAAGCAGGACCTGCAGGCGGAGGTGCTGCGTGTCTTGTCGGAGATCCAACAGCAGTACGCGCTGGTGCGCGGCTCGGAGGAGCGGCTGAACATCTACAAGGGCGGCCTCATTCCGCAGGCGGATGCCACGTTCCGGGCCGGCATGGCCGCCTATCAAGCCAATCGCCAGGATTTCGAAACCCTGCTGGGCAATTTTCTCGATGTTCTGAACCTTGATCTGCAATACCGCGACGAACTGGCGCAGCACGAAGCGGCGCTGGCGCGACTGGAAAGACTGACTGGAGTGTCACTGCCATGACTGACGGTTACGACAGCATCGATCAGGAAATCAGCGCTTACGCGGAGACAAGGAAGTACCGGAGGGCTTTCATCATTGCTCTCGTGCTTGCAATTGCCTTCGCGGTGATCGCGGCGGGCTTGTGGTGGCGCTCTAACCGAAGGCCCGCAGCCATGCAAGCGCAGACCGCGAATCCGCCGAGTTCTACCGGCGAAACCGCGATGCAACCCTCGATACCGGGTACGGCTGGCGGAACACAGACACCGCAGCCCGCTGAGGTCCCGCTGGCGCCGATCCAGCTTTCGCCGCAGCGCATGCAGAGCATCGGTCTGCAACTGAGCCAGGTGGAACTCAAATCGGTCAGCGACGAAATCCGGTTCTACGGCAATGTCCAGGCAGACGAGCGGCGGCTGGCTTATGTCCAGACCCGCTTCGCCGGCTGGATCAGAAAAGTCTATGTAGACGCAACCGGCGACTTCGTTCGCAAGGGCCAGCCATTATTCACGGTTTACAGCCCCGATCTAGTGACTACTGAGCAGGAATACTTGCTGGCGAAGCAGAATGCAGGCGCCTTGCAGGGAAGCCCGGTAAGCGGAGTGGCGGCAGGAGCGGCTTCGCTGCTGGAGTCCGCGCGCCAGCGGCTACTGCAATGGGAAATCTCGCCGGAGCAGATTGCAAAGCTCGACGAGACTGGCAAAGTCATCACTGATCTGACCATCCACTCTCCGGTGTCTGGCTACGTTACAGAAAAGAACGCCCTGCCGAACCTCTACGCACAGCCGGAAACGCGCTTGTACACCATAGCGGACTTATCGGCCGTCTGGGTGTTGGCCCAGATATTTCAGAACGACGCGGGCAAGATCAAGCCGGGCGATCCCGCAGAGGTCACATTAGATGCCTATCCCGACCAGGTGTTCCGCGGTCGGGTCGAGTACGTCCTGCCGCAGTTGGAGATGGCGACGCGCACGCTGCCGATGCGCCTCGTGTTTCCTAATCCCGGTCTGAAGCTGCGGCCCGGCATGTATGTGAACGTGCGCGTGAAGCTGCCTCTCGGAAGGCAACTAGTGGTGCCAGGCTCAGCGGTCTTTCACTCCGGAACGCGCAATCTGCTCTTCGTTCATCGCGGCGAAGGCAACATCGAGCCGCGCGAGATCGACCTCGGTTCTCGCGTCAACGACCAGTACGTCGTTAGGAAGGGAGTGAAAGAGGGCGAGCAGATTGTGGCTTCTGCCAATTTCCTGATCGATTCCGAAGCGCAGTTGCAGGCCGCTGCGGGAGCGTTCATGCCGCCGCCGCCGGGCGCTGGGGCTGCCGCCGCGATGAATGCGCCGGCTGCGGCGCAGGCGAATGTCAAGCTCACGACCGATCCATCGCCACCGCACAAGGGCGGAAACACCGTCCGCGTGAAGCTCACGGCCCAGGACGGAAAGCCGATCACCGGCGCTCAGGTTACGGTCACGTTCTTCATGCCCGCGATGCCAGCGATGGGGATGTCGGCAATGAAGACCGTCATAAATGCTGGCGACATGGGTAGCGGAGTTTACGAAGGCAGGGGAGATCTTGGGTCAGGCGGAACGTGGCAAGTAACGATCAATGCCGTACAGAACGGGCAAACCATAGCGAGCAAGCAGCTCACCGTCAACGCCACGGGAGGCATGTAAGTGATCAGCCGAACGATCGAATGGTGTGCGCGGAATCGCTTCCTGGTATTCACTGGCGTCGCCCTGCTGGTGTTCGCGGGCATCTGGTCGATGAGCCGCATTCCGCTCGACGCCCTGCCGGACATCTCCGACGTGCAGGTCATTGTCCATACGAATTGGGAAGGCGAACCGCCCAACATCATTGAGGACCAGGTGACGTATCCCATCGTCACCGCGCTGTTGGCGGCGCCGCATGTGAAAGCCGTGCGGGCCCAGACGATGTTCAACGATTCGTATGTGTTCGTCGTGTTTGAAGACGGCACCGACATTTACTGGGCGCGCTCCCGTGTCCTCGAATACATGCAGACGATCAGCGGTCGTCTTCCCGAAGGCGTCCATCCAACCATCGGACCCGACGCCACCGGCGCGGGTTGGGTTTATGAGTACGCGCTCGTGGACCACACGGGCAAGTACAGCCTCGCCGATCTGCGCAGCCTGCAAGACTGGCACCTGCGCTATCAACTGGCGACCGTGCCCGGTGTGGCGGAGGTCGCCAGCATTGGCGGCTTCGTTCGCCAGTATCAGGTGAAGCTCGATCCCAACCGGCTGCTCGCCTACGGGATTCCTCTCTCCACTGTCATTGATCGGGTCAAGTCGAGCACGAATGAGGTCGGCGGGAGGGTACTGGAACTGAGCGGCACGCGCTACTTCATTCGCGGCCTTGGCTATTTGAAGTCTCCTGCCGATCTGGAAAACGTGCCGGTGATGGCGAAAAGCGGTACCCCAGTTCTGTTGAAGGACTTGGGAACCGTCTCGTTTGGTCCGGATATTCGCGAGGGCGTGGCGGAGTGGAACGGACAAGGCGAGACCGTGGGCGGCATCGTCGTGATGCGCTACGGCTTGAACGCGCTGAACGTGATCAACGGCGTAAAGAAAAGACTGGAAGAGATCAAACCGTCTTTGCCGCCGGGAGTCGAAGTCGTAGCCGGTTACGACCGCGCCGGTCTGATCCAGGAATCGATAAAAACGTTACAGCGCGACCTGCTGGCAGAGGCCGTGATCGTCAGCTTGGTGATCATCGTCTTTCTGTTCCATTTCCGTTCCGCGCTAATCCCGATCATTACGTTGCCGATCGCGGTGATCGCCTCGTTCATCCCGATGTACTACCTGCACGTCAGTTCCAACATCATGTCGCTGGGCGGAATTGCGCTTGCAATCGGCGTGCTAGTGGATGCAGCGATTGTCATTGTGGAGAACGGCTATCGGCACCTGTCCGAGCGACAAGCGGGAAGTTCACCTGAGCCGACCCCTGTTATCAACGGTAGCGACGGCCCAATAGCTCAAGCGCCTCCTGCAAGAACCGGGATGCGCGCCTCAGAACGTCGCCGCATTCTGATCGACGCCGCCAAGCAGGTGGGACCGGCGCTGTTCTTCTCGCTGCTCATAATTGTGGTTTCCTTCCTGCCGGTCTTTCTGCTGGAAGCGCAGGAGGGCCGCATGTTCCGCCCCCTGGCGTGGACCAAGACGTTCGCGGTCGGCTTCTCGTCACTTCTGGCGATCACGCTGGTGCCGGTGCTGATGATCATGTTCATCAAAGGCAAGCTCCGGCCCGAATCGGAAAACCCGGTCTCGCGCTTCACGCAGGCGCTCTATTTGCCCGTGCTGCGCCTCTGTCTCAAATACCGCAAGACCACGCTGCTTTTGAACCTCATCTTCCTGGTCGTCACATTTCCTCTGATGTTCAGACTCGGCAGCCAGTTCATGCCGCCGCTGTACGAAGGCTCATCGCTGTACATGCCGACTGCCTTGCCGGGAATCTCCATCACCACGGCGGCGCAGCTTCTCCAGGAGCAGGACCGAATTCTGCGCTCGTTCCCAGAGGTCGAGAGCGTATTGGGCGCAGTCGGCCGCTCTGACAGCGCCACGGACAACGCGCCGCTGGATATGTACGACACGACCGTCATGCTCAAACCGCGGGAGCAATGGCGACCGGGAATGACATACGACAAGTTGGTTCAGGAGATGGACGAGAAGCTCAAATTCCCGGGCTTGACCAACACGTGGACGATGCCGGTCTTGAATCGACTCGATATGGCCCTGACCGGGATCAAGACGCCGGTCGGCCTGAAGATCCAGGGCACGAGCCTCGACGGCATTCAGCAATTGGGATCACAGATGCAGCAAATCCTGTCGGGATTGCCGCAGGTCCGCTCTGTGTTTGCTGAGCGCGTTTCCCAGGGCTTTTACGTCAACGTCGAGGTCAACCGGGCAGAAGCGGCCAAGTACGGCCTGACGATTGCCGACGTGCAGCAGGCGGTTTCGTCCTGTATCGGCGGAATGAACATCATCCAGAACGTCGAAGGGCGCGAACGCTACCCCATCAACGTGCGTTACGAGCGCGACTTCCGCGACAACGTAGAAGAGCTGCGGCGGGTGCTTATCGCAACTCCTTCCGGTGCCCAGATTCCCATCGAGCAAGTAGCCAAGCTCTCGTTCTCGCGTGGGCCGGCGATGATCCGCGATGAAGACGGTCAGCTTACCGGCTACGTGTACATCGATCTGAAAACGAAAGATTACGGCGGATTTGTGAACCAGGCTTCCGACGCCCTGCGCCACAAGCTCCGGTTGCCCGCGGGATACAACTACACCTGGTCGGGCGAGTACGAGTTCGAACTGCGCGCCAAAGAACGTCTGAAGATCATCCTGCCAGTCGTGTTCTTCGTGATCTTCATGCTGCTGTACATGGTCTTCCACTCGGTGACGGAAACAATAGTACTGATATTCCCGACGCTGTACGCCATGACGGGCGGTCTGATCCTGCAATGGCTGCTTGGCTATAACTTCAGCGTGGCCGTGTGGGTCGGCTACATCGCGCTATTCGGAATTGCGGTCGAAACCGGCGTGGTGATGGTGGTTTACCTGCACGAGGCGCTGGACAAGCGCCTGGCAGCGGGCGTTCCGCTCAGCGAGACAGACATCCACGCAGCGGCGATTGAAGGCGCAGTGCAGCGCCTGCGCCCCAAGCTGATGACCGTCTCCGCCGTGCTCGCAAGCCTGGTGCCCATTCTATGGGAGACGGGCATCGGCTCCGACGTAATGAAGCCAATCGCGGCGCCGATTGTCGGCGGAATGATCACTTCGACCATCCACGTGCTGGTCCTGGTGCCAGTGTTTTTCGTGCTGATGAAACAGCGAGCGCTCCGGCGCGGCACGTTGCGGCGATCGGAGCCAGCGAGCGAGGAGGAGTGAGGCCAAGCTGTATGAGTAAAAGGGACAAATCGAAGAAGGAATCGCCACTGCGAAAACATGCTGTGCTCGTGTTCCTGGGGCTTTTCATGCTGGGGCTGTGGAGTGCTGTGGCCTATGGAGACTCTGATTAAGTTCTCTCGTTTCCACAGGCATTGTAGCTAAAGTGCAGCCAGATGAACTCTCACCGACAACAGAGGACACTGGCGATGATGACCGGATTCGAGCGCTACAC
>Ga0070741_10001731_pt1 | contig 63371 bp, 69 predicted proteins | sample Coa_R1_4_FD_66440 | JGI IMG/M metagenome (GOLD analysis project Ga0070741, IMG submission 66440) | Surface soil microbial communities from Centralia Pennsylvania, which are recovering from an underground coalmine fire - Coalmine... | ecosystem: Environmental > Terrestrial > Soil > Unclassified ...
CGGCTTTTACCAGAAGCTTCGCCGCAAGCGCAGCGCTTAACGCCATAAAGTAACCTTTAGCCAGAACCATGGTAGTAAACATCCAGGCAAAGATCGACCTCGGCACCATGCCGAAGGACGGAGCGAAAATGATGTTGGTTTTGAACGACAGCCTGCCGAAGCTGCTCGACTACGTGGCCGAATCCAAACGCTGGACCACGGTGGTGGGCAACCTCGCCGATGGCGAAGGCAAAGACGTGGGCCTGCTCACCGTCACGCTTGCACCTCGCTAGTCCAAAGCAACGAATTACAACTTATCGGATTTTCCGCGATGCCGTCGGGGACGGCTACGGGACGCGGAAAATCAAAGCCGCCGCGGTGTTCGGGGGAGCACCGCGGCGGCACCATTTTTGGAGAATGAAATTCCTCCCTGGAAATGAACTGTCATTTTTTTACTCCCCAGGTTTCGGCAATCCGATCCCGGGACTTCACGCCGGTATCCTAGAGCTCAACAATCGCTTCGTTCAGCTCGACGAAGCATTCGCCCCGCTCAACAACGCAAGCGCCGAGCTCGACAATAGCGTCGTCGGGCTTCGCAGCTGCGGTGTGGGGCTCGACAATTCAACTATCGGACTGCACAATGCGGTCGTCGGGCTCAACAACGCAACAGTCGGGCTCTACACCTGAAAAAGCTAGCCCCACAGCTGAGAAAACTAGCCCCGCACTTGAGAAAGCGGGCTTCACAATTGAGAAAATGAACTTCGTGCTGACGAACAACGTTCCATATAACGCCGGGTGAGGGGATTAGCGGATTCTGCGGTTGCTGCGCACGAATTTTTTCAAGAAGATTCACTAAAGTTGCTGGCGGTTTGCAGCCGCAAATCGCGCGTGAACCAATGCCGATGAATATCCCCCGGTTTGTATCCCTGTTGTATTGCGTAGCGCTGCTTCCAGCCTTGGATGCGCCGCTTTTCGCCTACGACTTGCCGGATCTTCCCCCGATGCCCGCCATTCCCGCGCCGCAAGCGCTCGGCACGGTGACGATGGGTGACCCGGCGAATTTTCCGGAGGTGAACATGGACTTTCCGATTCAAACCGGCGCGTTTTCACCGACGTGGTCATCGATCATCGCGAATTATCCGACGCAAGATTCCGCGTGGCTACGGCAGGCGAAGCTTGGCATCTGGGTGCATTTCGGCCCGCAAGCCGCAGGGCAGAGCGGCGACTGGTATGCGCGCAAGATGTATATCGAAGGCCAGACTGCCTATACAAACCACATCAATGATTTCGGGCATCCTTCCACAGTCGGTTACAAAGATCTGATTCGCACGTGGAATCCCACTGCTCTCAATCCCGCCGCTCTTACCGATACCTACTACAACGCGGGGGCGCGCTTCCTTTTAGTGCAAGGTGTTCACCACGACCAATTCGATAACTGGAATTCGAAATACCAGCCGTGGAACTCGATGAACCTTGGACCACATCGGGACATACTGGGAGAATGGAGAACCGCCATTCGCGCCAAAGGGATGCACTATGGTGTGACCTTTCACCATGAGTATAGCTGGTGGTGGTGGCAAAGCTGCTATCGCGCGGATGTGAATAACACTTATGGAAAGGCAGGTGTGAACTACGACGGCCACCTCACCGACAGCGATAACACTGCTTTAGGTGTAGGTCAATGGTGGGAAGGCATGGACCTACGGAAACTCTATATCACAAACCTACGGGAATATGCCGGCATCTACAATGCAATGGATATGACCGGCTTCAACCTGTCACAAGGAATCTTTGTAAACCATCTCGATTTCGCGCACTGGTATGCGACATGGTGGGCGCTGCGGATGATGGATGTGATCGAGAACTACGACCCGGATTTCATCTATACAGATGGCAACTCCACGCAGCCATTCAGTGGCTACGCAAGCGGTTCCGGCTATAAATGCGACGCGATGCAGCGCGTGCTCGCGCATTACTTCAACCGCACGCTCCAGCGGCGCGGCAGCCTCGATACTTTCGGCATCGTAAAGTTCACACCCTATAATCGCGGAGTGGCGAATACCTTTGAAAGCAACTATCCTTCGGGAATTATTACCAGCCAGCCGTGGATCGGTGAAGTGCCGGTAGGCGATTGGTTCTATAACACCGGCTTCAACTATGACCCGGGAATGGTGATCCGCTATCTATTGGAATGTGTGTCCCGTGATGGTGCAGCCGCGATTTGCATTGCCCTAAAGCCGGATGGCTCGCTCGATCCCGGCAGCGTGACGCAGCTACAAGCAGTCGGAAACTGGATGAACATCAATAGCGCTGGTATCTATGGAAGCCGCGCGTGGAATGTCTATGGGGAGGGGAGCAATAAGTTGCCGACCGGGAGCCTGGGTAATGCGCAAGCGAATGCGACTTTTACTGCATCGGACTTTCGCTACACCGTAGGCGCGGATGGCTATCTCTACGCTTATTGCATGACCGTTCCTTCCGCCGGAGCTACTCTTAACCTTACCGCGCTCGGCACAAGCAGTGGCAACCTCGCCGCACCCATTACTTCCGTCCAGCTGCTAGGCAGCAATGCCAATCTCACCTGGAGCCAGTCGAGCGCCGGCCTTAGCATTACCTGCCCGGCTTCGATGCCATTTCAAACTGCGGTATGCTTTAAGATTGGACCTACGTCCATCGTGACACCTCCCGCCCCAGCCAATTTGATTACGACGCCTGCCGATTCCAGCGTGACACTGAACTGGAGCTCACCACTTACCGGCGCTACTTTCAATGTTAAGCGCGCAACTAGTCTTAACGGGACTTACAGCACCATCGCGAGCGGTGTGACTGCATTTGCCTATACCGACACCGCCGTAGCGGCCAACACACAGTATTTCTATGTCGTCACCGCCAGCCAGAATGGAACTACATCGCCAAGTTCCGGCGTTGCGCCAGCTATCCTTGCCGGAGCGACGACAACATGGCAGACGCAGGACATCGGCAATGTAGGTGCGACGGGTGCGCTGGTGCAGTCCGGTAGCTCGATGCTTATCAATGGCTCCGGCGCGGACATCTGGGGCACGGCTGATGAGTTCCGCTATGTCTATCAACCACTCAGCGGCGACGGCACGATCACCGCGAAAGTAGAGTGCATACAAAATACCGGGGGTTGGGCGAAGGCTGGTTTGACGATCCGCGAATCGCTAAGCGCCAACTCAAGTCATGCGATCGTCTTTGTGTCTCCCTCAAATGGAATAGCGCTACAACAGCGCACAAGCACCGGCGCGAGCGGCTCCGGCGTCGTGAACATTACCGGAATCAATGCTCCCTACTGGCTGCGTCTCAAGCGCACCGGCAATACCTTTATAGCTAATCAATCCGCCGATGGGATTACCTGGACGACGACCGGTAGCACTACGATTTCGATGTCCAGCAACGCCTATGCCGGCCTCGCAGTGTGCAGCGTGAAGGATGGCACGATCTGCCAGGCTCTTTTCAGCAATGTCTCATTAAGCAATAGTGTTGCTCCAACCGTAACCGCCCAGGCCGGCAACGGCACAGTTACGTTGCGCTGGAATAGCGTGTCAGGTATCAGCGCTTACCGCATCAGCCGCGCTACATCGGCAGCGGGGCCTTACACCGCGATCGTTCCGTCTACGCCCGGCACGGGTTTCGTGGATACAAACCTGACGAATGGCACAACCTATTACTACATCATTTCAAACTTGAATGGTTCGTCGCCGGTGGCGGACTCGGATATAGTTTCAGCGCAACCTACAAGCTCCACGTCACTCATCTCGCGAGCGGTTGGAGGCACTGCGCTGGCCAATGCGGAAAAATCCACCGAGACAGCGGCGATGGCTTTCGACGCGACGACGAGCACAAAATGGTATACCGATGTGAACGCAAGCACCGGATGGATTCAGTATCAGTTTGGCAACGGCCTCGCATGGCGCATCAAGGAATACAAAATCACCAGCGCTAATGATGTCCAGCAGCGCGATCCGAAAGACTGGCAGTTCCAGGGTTCCAACGATGGCGCTACCTGGACAACACTCGACACTCAAACGAACCAGACGTTTGCGTCGCGCTTGTTGACCAAGACCTACGATTTAACAAACAACACGCCTTGCCGTTATTATCGCCTGAACATTACTGCGAATAACGGTGGTTCCGGTTATCCCATCCAGCTATCGGAGCTGGCGCTGCTTTCCGATCCTGCGGATGTCGGTGACAAAACTCCGCCAGTTCTAACTCTTCCATCGAACCTTGTTCTAAGTTCCACCGCCTCCACGGGAATGACGGTAAACTTTAACGCGACCGCCGCCGATGTGGTCAGCGGAACATTAAGTGTCACCAGCACCCCCGCATCGGGCGCCTTTTTTTTTCCAGGCACAACCACGGTCCAATGCTCTGCCAGCGATCTTCTAGGAAACACGGCGACGGGAAGCTTCACTGTCACTGTTAACACGCCACAGATGAACTGGCGCATCGCCCATTTCGGCACCAGCAGTAACACCGGCAATGCTGCCGACACCGCTGACCCCGACGGCGACGGCATGACGAACTATCAGGAATTCATCAGCGGCACCGATCCGAACGACCGCGCGAACCTGCTGAAGATCGAGAATGTCAAGGTGAGTGGCAGCGATATCGTGGTGAGCTTCCCGACCGCATCCGGGAAGACCTATCGCGTGGAACGCGCCGACGTGCTGACTGGATCGTGGACGGCCGTGCAGGATAACATCGCCGGCACCGGGCAAACCATGAACGTCACCGATGCCGGAGGCGCCCAGCGCACGATGCGCTTCTATAGACTGATCGTCAGGTAGCATCATGAGCCCTGACTTCGCCGGTGGTCAGATGTCTCGGTGAAAGGTGAAGTCGAAATTGTGATGACCTGATGTGACGTTGGAAAATACACCAAACCAGGATAATTTTTAGTTTTCTGATTCCGATGAAGCGGCGATGATTGCGGTTTTTCAACACCCAAATCCAAATGAGCAAGTATCGCGACATCAAAGAAGAGTGCTGTGAGGCGAACCGGAAACTGCCGACGCTCGGTGTGGTCGATCTGACGTTTGGAAACGTGAGTGTAATGGATCGCGACAAGGGCGTGTTCGCGATCAAGCCAAGCGGAGTGGATTACGACAAGCTGACGCCGGACGATATGGTGATCGTCGATCTGGACGGCAAGCAGGTGGAAGGAAAGATGCGTTATTCATCTGACACGCCGACACATCGGAGACTTTTTAAGGCTTTCACGGAAATTCGCGCAGTGGTGCATACGCACTCGCGAAACGCGGTCGCATTCGCCACGGCAGGGCGTGGAATCCCGTGCATGAACACGACGCACGCGGATTATTTTTACGGTGAAGTGCCGGTGACAAGACCGATGACGCCGGAGGAAATCGGCAGCGCTTACGAATGGGAAACCGGCAATGTGATCGTCGAGCGGTTTGCGTCGCTGAACCCGAACGAAGTCAGCGCGGTGCTCGTTCACGGGCATGGGCCATTCGTGTGGGGACCAAGTGGCGCGAAGGCGGTGGAGTATGCGTTCGCGCTCGAGATCATTGCGGAGATGACGATGAAAGCGCTGCAACTCAATGCGAACGCGCAGCCGATTTCGCAGGCGCTGCTCGACAAGCACTACCTGCGCAAGCATGGCGCGGGCGCATATTACGGACAGAAATAACTATTCCGCGCCGGCGTTGCGCGTGAACGGCAGGATGCGCCGCGTCACGCCATCGGGCCCGACGATGATTCCCGCCGGCTCGCTCGCCGCGCTCGTGGTGCTGTCAGGTGTGGGTGCGGCTTCGGCTTTTAACAAAACGGTGAGTTGATCCGGCGCGTCGAGCACCATCTCGGTTTTATTTTGATGCATGCGAATGGTGCCGCGGACGGCGAGGGTCGCGCCGATGTATTTTTCGGGTTCGGGAAATTGCGCTGCGTGATCGGCGAAGACGACGGCGGTGAAAGTTTGCGCGGGATATTTCGCGCCGAAATTGATTAAAACCAAACCGGAGTCGCTGACGTGCACGTCGAAGACTTTCCCGCGCACCTCGACTTTTTCGTCGACATGCTGCGCGGCTTCTTTGTCGGAAATCACCGGTTCGGCGAAGGCCGAAATTGCGCAGAGGAAAATGAGGAGAGGGAAAAACTTCATGGCCGCAATCCTAGGAGCCGCAGCGGCGCTCTGCAAGAAACTGCGGGAATTTTGGTGGAGGTAAGGGGATTCGAACCCCTGGCCTTCTCATTGCGAACGAGACGCTCTACCAACTGAGCTATACCCCCAAAATTTCACAGGGCGCGCAAATTACGGGAACTTTGTGCGCGCGTCAATTCGGATTTCAAAAGCGTCCGCTGATCGCGACCTGCCCATATGGCGCGCCATCTTTCGTTTCAAAGCTGGTGTCGGCGCGGTGAAAATCGAACTGCCGATACGGCATGTAGCCGCCCTGAAGGCCGACCGTGACGCCCGGGCGCGCTTTCCATTCCATGCCCGCGCCGACGCGGATCTCGTCATACTCGACCACCGCGTTGTTTAAACGCGGACGACCGTGCGCATCGCCGAAATGTTCGTCCACGCGAAAAGTGCCGTCTTTGACATCCCCGCCGAGAAAGAGCGTCAGGTCTTTGCTCCATTCGTATTCGAGGCGCGGGCTGGGAAGGACGAGATTGAGCACCCATTGCTCGGAAAATTTCCAGCGCACGCCGACGGCGGGAATCACTGGCCATTGACGATTGATGTCGATGCTGAGGCCGAGGATCCATTGCAGGTCCGGGCTTGCAATGTAAGAGCCACCGATGATGACCGGCATATTAAAGTCATCGCTGCTAATATCATGAAAGTCGCTATAAATGCCGGGCTGGAACTCCACGCGCACAAGCCATGATTGAAAGAGCTGCACATCTGCGCCGATGACTGCGTTGACCGATTGCAGCGTATTCGGCAGAGGCGCGGTGCCTGGCAGGCCGAAAGAGAAGCGCTGCCATTGCAATCCGAAGCGATAGAGCGGTCCATCATTCCATTGTGGAGTCACGATCGCGCTAACGAAATTGCTCTGCTCAGAGACATCACCATTCCTGCCATGACCGAGCGAAGTCTTCGCGTCTCCGACATAGGAATAATCCGCATCAAGCTCATACGAGAGCTTAACCTTGCTGCCTTCGGATAGAGTTTCGTCGCCGGTGGAAACCTCTCCGGCCAGCCCAAAGCTATTTAGCGCAATAAAGGAAAGGAATGTGCAGATTCGTTTCATAGGTCTATCTCGATACATCTTTCAAAAAGAGCGTCACTTGCTTTTGGATTGTCTTCATCATCGCGGCGCTGGAACCCATGCGCTCCATTCCGCGCAGCTCACCAAGTTCATTGGATGAAATACTATCCACGCGCCAAACCAGCGTAGCCGGCTTGTTATCGATGGTTACCGGCCATAGCTGATAGAAGGTAATCATCACAAGATAGCCACTGCTCGCATAGTATTGCAGGTCGATGGATTGCCAGCTATCGCTGCTTTGTTTCCAATAAGTCGCACCTAACGAAAGCGCGCCTTGTCCATCCACATCGAAGAGTTCCCAATATTGCCCCGGTGTGACCGAGCCGGTTCCGCCGCCAAGTGGGGTTTGCTCGATGATAGGTTGAAACTGCGCACGCACCTTAGGCTGCTCTCTTAAAAGACGCGAAGCTTCTTCTGCCGGGCCGATACTCTTTCCGGCTGAATTGTAGGCGGGCTGTTTTGCGAGGCCGCCCGACTGGAAAGTGAGAGCGCGCTGGTAAAGCAGGTTACTCCAAAATGCTGCAAAGGATGAGTTCTTCGCATACTGCTTCGCTTCTTCAGCGCTCATCTGGAGCCGCGCATTCTGCATGACCTTTTGCGTCGCAGTTTGCAGATTGTGCACCGCGCCATTGTTCGGCGCGCTACCCAGCTTTGCAAAATCGGAAAGCGCAGGTGTCGCAGAAATATCGCCGTGCAGATAGACCTTTAACTCTGCATTCTGGGTAGGACTCCATTGCTTGTGAAGCTCGACTGCCTTTGCAATCGGTGCAGGCACGACGTAGCAAGCCTGCACGGAAAGGTCGCGCGGAAAATCGAGCAATGGTCCACGCGCAGCCATGATCTTTCCGCTCGCGAGATCGTGGAGGTTGACTTGTGAAAAGACCGACGACTTTGCGAGTTCACCGGCTGGATCGGCAAAAGAAACACGTGCGAATAAAACAAAGGTGCACCATCCGAGAACAATGAATCGCTGCATGGCGAAAAGCCTATGCCGCGGCACGAAGCTCGTCAATCCGGTGCAAATGACGCGCAGCTTAATTTTTCGAAATCATCTTTGAACCCGTTGCGGTCGCGGATTTTTTTGTTCACAATCCGCATTCCTCAATGTCTGCACCGATTATCGTTCTCGACGAACTGCGAAAATGCTACGGCGAACTCGTCGCCGCGGATCGGCTCTCCATGTCGATTCCCGCAGGGGAAATCTTCGGTTTTCTCGGCGCAAACGGCGCGGGAAAAACGACGACGATGCGCATGCTGTGCGGCCTGACGAAACCGACGAGCGGCCACGGCTCGATAGCCGGGCACGACATTTGGAACGAACGCAATAGCATTCGAGCGAAGTTTGGTTACGTCGCGCAGAAGTTCAGTCTTTACCCTGATTTGACCGTCCTGGAAAACCTGAGGTTCTTTGCAGGCGCTTATCGCGTTCCAGTTGGCGAGCGCGAATCGCGAATCAGCCGTTTGTTGCGACAAACCGACATTGAAGGAAAGCGCAATGCAAAGGCAGGCAGTCTTTCCGGGGGCATGAAGCAGCTTCTTGCGGTAGCTTGTGCGCTCATTCACGATCCTCTTCTTTTATTTCTCGATGAACCTACTTCAGGACTCGATCCGGTCCATCGTCAGCAGATGTGGGACTTACTCTATGACCTTAGTCATGCCGGAACGACGATCTTTGTAACGACTCACTACATGGACGAAGCCGAGCGTTGCACCGAGGTAGGTTTCATTCACAAAGGCAAGCTGCTCGTCAAAGACTCGCCGCATGATTTAAAAGAAAAGTTCAAGAACAAGCTACTCGAGCTGCAAGTCGATCCGGTTATGCCGGCGCTAGTGCAATTGCGTGCGGCGGCTGGTGTGCTCGGCGTTTCGCTCAGGAGCGGCCGCGCGCGTGTCTATGCGGCCGAACCGGAGGAGCTGCTCGATCAATGGAAAAAGAACTGGCCTTTTGCAGAGCTAAAGTTGCTAGGTCATCGATGGGTTGACCCGGATATGGAAGATGTCTTCAAGGCTTACTCACAAGGTTACAATGAAATGCTACGGAGCTAGTTTATGAAAGGGAGTTTCTTTGCCATAGCCAGCATCGCTTACAAAGAGTTTCTTCATATCTTTCGCGACAAGCGCATCATGATCCTCATCCTTGCGCTGCCGCCTTTGCTGACATTCATCTTCGGGCATGCTTTTGAAACCACCGAGCTAACTCACGTGCCTACGTTGCTGGAAGATCGCGATCAAAGTCCGTTGAGCCAAAAGTTCGCACAGTTCATTGCGAGCAAGGAAACCTTTGACTGGAAACTGAGATTGACCGATCCATCGCGCGACCCTGAGTTGCTTCGTGAAAAAGTCGATGCAGCGCTGATTATCCCGGTAGGCTGGGGAACCAGCTTGAACAACGGCGATCCCGCTCCGCTGCGGCTGATCGCGGACGGAACTGACACTACGACTGCGGATCAAATCAACGGCGCGCTGCAAGCAGCGCTGGGCGACTTTCAAAAACAGCAGCGTGAGGAGATGATCTATAACTTGCCTGAGGAAGTCATCGACATGGGTGAGAAGCTGCCCGTGGAGGTGCGCAAGCAATTCGAATCGGCGATGACTCCGTGGTCGATCAAGGAAGAGATAGTCTATAACCCGGGACAGCGATTCATTGACTTCGTCATTCCGGGAATCATAGGTCTCATCTTGCAGCTTCTTACCGTTACCTTGATGGCGCTAACCATCGCGCGTGAGCGCGAATCGGGCACGCTGTTTCAGTTGATGGTTACCTCTTTGCAACGCTGGGAAATTGTAGTCGGCAAAGTAGTGCCTTATCTCGGTATATCACTTTTCCTAATCGCGACGAGTGTCGCCGTAGCTTACTTCCATTTCGAGGTAAAGTTCGTGCAGCCATTGATGCTTGGGTTGATTTGCTTTTTGTTCCTGGTTTGTTCGTTAGGTCTTGGATTGCTGATCTCCGCGTTTTGCACCACGCAAACACAGGCGATCCAGTTTGCCGTCTTTTATTTGCTGCCGGTGTTTCCACTCTCCGGTGCATTTGCGCCGCTGGAGCAGCTCCCCGACAAAATTCAACTAATCTCCGAGACTTTTCCGCTCACACATTTCTGCCACGCATTCCGCATGATCAACCTGCGGAATGCCGATATTTCCTTCATTGCCGGCGATCTGATTTTTCTCGCACTCGGGTCGATCATCACGTGCGCCGGTGCGGCGGTTCTGCTGAAGCGAATCCAGGAATGAAGTTCGTGCTTACAAAAATGTCATTAACAGACAATGCTCGCGTTATTGTCGCGCCGGCAACTTGTCCGGTCGCATAGTCCAGCATGGAAACCGCCGTCGAACCGATTTTACTTTCATCCACTTTATCAGGTGCAAAGCCTGTTGAAGAGATGCGCATTGAGACACAGCATGGTTTTGTAGACGTGGTGCAGTCATTCCGGCACATCGAGGGCGATTGCTGGCAGCGTGCCTTGCGCGATCACGCTAAAGACTATCGTTATTACGAGCTTGTTGAGGAAACGCTCTCGCATCAATTCGAGCATCGTTATTTTGTTTTGAAAAATGCGAGCACTGGCGAAGTCGCGATCCAGCCGTTTTTTTTCGTAAATCAGGATCTCACCGCCGGACTTCCCGCCAGCTTTAGACGTTTGTTTGCGCGAGTGCGAACCGTCTGGCCCCGTTTCTTGAACCTGAAAATGCTGATGGTAGGCTGTTCAGCCGGCGAAGGTCAGCTCGATTCAACCGCTGCGTGGGCCGTCGAATCACTGCACGAAGCGATCGAAAAATTCTCGGCAGGTCGCACACCAATCATCTTGCTGAAAGATTTCCCGTCACAGTATCGCAGCGCGTTGACGCCATTTTCCAACAATGGCTATGCGCGCGTGCCGAGCATGCCGGGCGCAACGCTGGAGCTGGAGTTTGCAAGTTTCGATGACTACATGCAGCGCAAGCTCGGCAAAGTCTTTCGCAAAAATTTGCGCCGCAAATTCAAGGATACGCAAGATCTGCCGATCACGATGGAAGTCGTCAACGACGCAACGCCTTTCGTGGACGAAATCTTTCCGCTCTATCACCAGACCTACGAAAAATCGGAGTTCAAATTCGAGGAGCTCACCAAAGATTACTTCCGCGAAATCAGCCGGCGCATGTCGGATCGCGCGCGGTTTTTCCTCTGGCGAAAAGATGGGCGCTTGATTGCTTTCGCGCTCTGTTTAGTGCATGGCGAGACGCTTTATGACCTGAACGTCGGCATGGATTACGAGCTGGCGCTGGATTTGCATCTCTACTTCGTCACGTGGCGCGACATCGTGCAGTGGGCGATTGCGAATGGGTTGAAGAGTTATCATACGGGACCGCTCAACTATGATCCAAAGCTGCATCTGCGCCTCGATCTCGCGCCGCAGGATCTTTACGCGCGGCATACTTCGCGGTTCATCAATCCGATTTTTAAATTCGCGATTCGTTATCTTGAACCGACGCGCCACGACCCGGTAATCCGTCGTTTTCACAACGCGCACGAGCTGTAGGCGCGGCGGGTTTACACGCCGATATCTTCGTTCCAAAGCTGTGGATGCGCCGCGATGAAATCGCGCATTAACGCGATGCATTCCTCATCATTCACGATCTCGAGTTTCACGCCCTGACTGCGCACGTAGTCCTCGGGACCTTGGAACGTCAAATTTTCGCCGATAACGATTTTCGGAATGCCATAAAGCAACGCCGCGCCGCTGCACATCGAGCAAGGCGACAGCGTCGAGTAAAGCACGCACTCGCGATAAGCGCGGCCCGGGAGGCGCCCGGCATTTTCGAGGCAATTCATCTCCGCATGATGAATCACGCTCCCGTGCTGCACGCGCTGGTTATGGCCGCGGCCGATGATCTCGCCATTGCGCACGAGCACAGAACCGATCGGGATTCCTCCGGCGGCAAGTCCTTTGCGGGCTTCTTCGATGGCGGCAGTTAAAAAAGGATCACGCATGCGCGGACGCTAGCGGAAGTCCTTTGCGAGAACCACATCAAACCCAAATTTATGCAAGCTAGCGTGTGATCGTGAACGTTCGCTCGACTGGTTCGGTGGTTTGGATTTTCGGGTCGGATGAGCGGCCGAATTGCCACGCGACGACGGTGACCTTGACCGGGAACTTCGCGCGCATCGGAAGCTGCGTGAATTTCAACGTGCTGCCGTCCACTTCCGCCGGGCCTGAGCGCACGAAATAGCGCACGGGCAGACCGGAGTTCGCGGTTGCAGTCAGTTTCAATTCGCGTGTGCCATAGCGAACGCTCGATGGTGTCTCAAACGTGATCTGTTGCGCCTGGCCTTCCTTGTTGCTGCCGGGAATTGCGAGCTTCGACTGCTGGACCATGCGTTTGAAAGTGCCGTCGCCCGGCCAGATCGCGACGAGCCACGCTTCGTTGCCACGGAAGTCGCCGAGAAAGGACGTGCGATCAAATGCCAGTTCCCATTTGTCCTCGGAAATTTTCCGGATCGGTCCGGTGATGCGGCGAATCTCGATGGGCGGACCGTCGGCTGGCTTTTCAATCGTCGCGCCTTCTGGCTGGCCGCTCCAGTGCGTCGGGCGACCGCCGGGCACGGTGTCGAGAAAGGTTCCGCTGAGCTGGATGGTCACGCCGTCATCCGCGGGGTTGAACGGAATGGTTACCTGCTGGTGCGTGGTTTTGTGCGGCGTCACATCGAGCCCATCCTGCGGCAGCACCTTTCCATCCTGCACGTAGCCGAGCAATGGAACTTTGCCGCGATGCTTTTGCTGAAACTCATTTGCGGCCTTCGCGATCTCTTCGTCGAACCACCAAAACGCCTGCGCCAGATCGCCTTTGTATTGGCCGACGGGTGCGGGCGCAGCGGTCGCATCTTTGTTCTGGTGATAACGATCAACAAGCCAGCCAGTCTTCGTGACATCGATCGGATTCAGCTTCACTGCGCTGCTATTAAAAGCGGTTTTGGGCAACCGATATTGCGCCGCTTTTTTCAAATACAACGCGAGGAATTCGACCTTGTCATCCATCGGCGCGAAATGTCCATCCGCCGGGCAACCAAGTCCGCTCAACGGTATCGCCGGATGATCTGCTTTCGCCTTCAGTCCATCTTTCATCCGCTCGTCCGCCCATTCGTATTCGCCGAGCGTCACGATGCCTGGCACGGAGTCAGCGTTGCGATCCTCGAAGGGCGGCGCGTTGCCGGGATCGGGCACGTAGGGCCATTGGCCGCTAAACGAAATACACGCCAGCACGCGCTCCGGTTTCCAGTAAGCGATATACCACGGCATCGAAGCGGCGGCGGAATGGCCGACCGGCACGAGCGGCGCAGTCGTGAGCTCGGTGAAGCCGGACTCGTCCGCGAGCGCTTTCATCATCGCGTCGAAACGCTCGCCCGCGCCTTGATCGTAGCGGAAATTGCGATCGAAGCCCGGTGCGACCCAGACTTCGGCGAATCCGAGTTCACTCGCTGCCTTGCGAAAAACCGGATGCTCGAGAATCGGCTGCTCCTCCATGTTGTTGTGCCCGAAAATCACCGCGCGCACGTGCTGGCAATTCGGCGGAATCCAAAGAAACGCGAGCGCTTTGTCCGCGGGCTTACCGGCAGCCGGCGGCACCGGCGCCGACCATTGCCATTCGGCGGCGATGGCGACCCGGCTTAATGTTAACGATGCGACGACGAGAAAATGCAGGAACTTTGACATGACGATTGGGGCGTCGCGACTATCCGACGCGGCGGCTCAACATGTCACGGCGATTCCTGCCGCAGCTTTGCTAAATTTCGCTGATACGTAGTTACTGAATTTACGCTTTCAGCAGCCCCGCAAAATTTTCGCGGTAGCGCCAGAGCAGAAAGAGTGAAAGCACCGAGACTGCGATGCCAGGTTGAGCGCCGCTATGGTTCAGGAAAATGTGAAAGAGTGCGATGTTCACGATGATCGGCCCGAGCAGCAACAGCCCGAGCGGCACGCGCCCGATGAGCACGAGCAGGCCGCCAATCACTTGCAGGGCGCCGATGACGTAAAAATAACCGCTCATAAAAAGCGCGATCATAAATTTTCCCGCCAGTGATTCCGGATCGGGCGGCGGCATCGGGATGAAGTGCAGGAAGACGTTCGAGCCGAATACGACGAAGATTAAGCCGAGCAGGACCCGGGCGATGATGGTTGCGATTTTCATAGTTTGTTTTGTTTTGTTTGGGTGGTTTTAGTCGAGGTCAAAAAGGAGCACCTGTGCGGGTGTCGTTGCGCTGATTTCCAGCGCGCTTTCATCGCTGACGGCGAGCGCGTCGCCGCCTGTGAGCGTTTCGCCGTTGATCGTCACATCGCCTTCCGCGACGTGGATCCACGCGTTGCGTTCCGGCGCGAGTGTGTGCGTGACGCGATCGCCCGCGTTCAATTTTCCCAGCCACAAATCGGCGTCCTGGTGAATCGCGATCGAACCGTCACGGCCGGTTTTGCTCGTGACGAGATGCAGCTTGCCGCTCTCCGCATTCGCGAGCGACTTCTCCGCGTAGCGCGGCTTCACTCCTTTTGCGTCCGGCAAAATCCAGATCTGCAAAAGGTGCACCGCTTCGTCTCGCGACGGATTGAATTCGCTGTGCTGCACGCCCGTGCCCGCGGCCATGTATTGCACCTCGCCTTTTTTAATGACGCGCCCGTTGCCCATCGAGTCCTTGTGCTCCAGCGAGCCGCTGAGGATGTAGGTGATGATCTCCATGTCGCGATGCGGATGCGTGCCAAAGCCCATGCCGGGCATCACGAGATCGTCGTTGATGACGCGAAGGCTGCTGAAGCCCATCCACTGCGGATCGTAATAATCCGCGAAACTGAAAGTGTGATACGTGTCGAGCCAGCCGTGGCTCGCATGGCCGCGCTCGTTTGCTTTTCTTGTGGTTAACATGGCATCAAGATACCGCGCTGCATGCGCAGTTGGGAAAGACCATGTTTCTTGCCTCAGCATAACTTTCACGCATACTCGCCGCGCAATGGAACTTCGGCACCTGCGCTACTTCGCCGCCGTCGCGGAGACGGAGAACGTCTCGCGCGCCGGGCTCAAGCTGCACGTCTCGCAGCCCGCGCTCAGCCGGCAGATTCGCGATCTCGAGGATGAGCTTGGCTTTGCGCTGCTAGAGCGCACGGCTAAGTCGGTGAGCCTTACCGAAGCCGGTCGCGTCTTTCTCGGCGAGGCGCGCGCCGTCTTGCAGCGCCTGGATGAAGGTGTGCAAAAAGCGCGCGCTATCGCCTCTGATGGCAGCGGCGAATTGCACGTCGGTTATTCGCCAACTCCGACCTCGCGCATTTTGCCGCCGACGCTGCGCGCGTTCCAAGCCGCTATGCCGCACGTCCGGGTGAAGCTACACGATTGGTCCAATAACGAAAACATCTCCGGCCTGCGCGACGGACGGCTGCAAATCGCGTTCGTCGTTTGCCCGCGAAAAACAAACGCGCTGCGAGGACTGCGCGTCGAGGAGTTGTCGCACGATCCCGTCCGGCTCGCCGTTTCGCCGACGCATCCGCTCGCGCGACGCAGCACGGTATCGATTGAGGAAGCCGCGCGACAGCCCTTCGTCGTTTACAGCCGCGCGGATTATCCCGATTACCGCGACTGGTTCGACGCGGTTTTTGCCGGTGTAAAAAAGAAGCCGCATATCGTGGAGGAGCACGACGGCGTATCGAGTCTCATCCCGGCGGTCGAGGCCGGCACAGGCGTGGCACTCATGGGTGAATCACTCGGCTGCATCACCGGCAAACGCCTGAAATTCCTGCGGCTCAAACCGCAGCCGGAACCGGTGGCCCTTTGCATTGCAGCGCCGAAAGGCCGCCTCGTGCCGGCCACGGAAAAATTCTGGCAATGCGCGAACGCAGCCGCTGCAAAGCCATAGTCTTATCAGAGGCTGATCTTATAAACTGCAGCGATGTCACTTTTGAGCTTCGCTTGCGGAGCTTCGATGGTCAGAGCGTCATCGGTTTGTTTCCAGTGCTGTATTTCGGAGCTGCCGAGCAATTGCACGCGCGCGACTTTTCCGCCGGTCGTTATGCCGAGGGATTTGATGCTCACCGGTTGAGTCGGCCAGCCGAGGAGGATGGCATACAGCGAGCCGTCTTTGCCCGTGGTAAAGCGCACGTCTTCGGCGGTGAAAGGTTTGCCTCTTCCTTCGTTAAAACCTTGCGCCGAGAGCGCGGTGCCTTCGCTCGCGGGGCCCTCGCCGAACGTTTTCCACGGACGCGTGCCGAAGATGCACTGCTTATTGATGTCCATCCAGGCAGCGACGTCTTCGAGAACTTTTTCCTCTTTGTCATCGATCGAGCCATCACCGCGCACAGGAATATTTAGCAACAGGTTGCCGTTTTTGCTGACGATATCAGCGAGCATGTGGACGACTGTTTTCGCACTTTTGTAGAGGTTGCGGTCGTAAGCAGCGCGGTCGTAGTGCCAGCCGCCGATGCAGGTGTCGGTCTGCCACGCGTAAGGCAGCAAGGAATTTGGAACGCCGCGCTCGATGTCCCATACCAGGCACTTGCGCTCCTCGTCATTGAGGATTTTTCCAAACAGCACGCCGTCGCTTTTGCCGCCGGTTTTTTTCAGATTGGTGTTATAGAAATCGGCGGCAATCTTCAGTCCGGCATCGCTCACCGGCCACAGCGGAAGCACGGTGTCATCAAAGTAGATGAGATCGGGCTGGTATTTTTTAATGAGGTCTGCCGTGCGATTGTAGAACTTCTCGCAATAAGCCTGGTCAGGCTGGCTGACACCATTTCCCCAGTTCCACCGGCTGTGAATGCTGTTGCCTCTTTCAAAACCGGGACTTGGTGTGTGCCGCTGCTCATACAAATCCTGCGGATCAAGTCCGTCCCACCATTTGCCTTTGCCGTCAGCCTTTGTCAGTTTTCCATCATAAGGCACGCCTGCTTTGTCGCCGCTCTTATCCGCGCCCTGGGTCACTTCATACCATGACCATGCGTGCGCGGTGTGGACGCTGACTCCGAAAGGCAAACCTTGCGCGCGTGCAGCCTTTGCCCAGCCGCCAATGAGGTCTTTTTTCGGGCCGATCTTTGTCGAGTTCCACGGCTGATACTTGCTGTCGTAGTTGTCGAAGTTGTCGTGATGATTGGCGAGCGCGAAGAAGTATTGCGCGCCGACACGCTTGTAGAGAGCTACGAGTTTGTCGGGATTCCATTTTTCGGCCTTCCACTCGTGAATCACATCCTTGAAACCAAAGACCGAGGGGTGACCATAGTGGGCGAGGTGAAACTTGTATGGCCCTGAGCCTTCCTCATACATGTGACGCGCATACCAATCGCCGTCCTCCGCCTGGCACTGCGGCCCCCAATGCGCCCAGATGCCGAACTTCGCATCGCGGAACCACTCGGGACATTCGTAATGCGAGAGCGATTCCCAAGTCGGCTGGAACCGGCCGAAGGCGATCGGCTCGGCGGAGGTGTTGACGATCACCTTCGGAGTGATGTTTGTCGGAATGGAGTCGCACATTGCAAGAGGCGTAGTGCTGATGAGGACGGTTAGCAGAACAAAGGGAGTTTTCATTGGGGCAGACCTTTTCGTTAGCAGGCAGGGGCACACTGGCAAGGCCGTTTTTGTTTTTGCGTTGACCGGCGTTCAAATCACTAAACCATGGCGACCCATGTCATCCGTCCGCGTCCGCTTCGCTCCATCGCCCACCGGTTTTCTGCACATCGGCGGCGCGCGCACAGCGCTATTCAACTGGCTTTTTGCAAAGCACACCGGCGGAAAATTCATCCTGCGCATCGAAGACACGGACAAGGCGCGGCATGTCGAGGAGGCGATGCAGGCGATCTATGACGGACTGCGCTGGCTCGGGCTCGATTGGGACGAAGGCCCGCACGCCGGCGGTGAATTCGGCCCATATGCGCAAAGCGAGCGCGAAGCGATCTATCAACGTTATTTTGACAAACTGAAAGCCGACGGGCGCATCTACGAAGACAACGGCGCCTGGCGTTTTCGTTTTGAGCGAAAAATCGTCGTCGTCGACGATCAGGTTTGCGGACGCATCGAATTCGATATGGCGAACGTCGAGACCAATCCCGACATGACGATCCGCCGTCCCGATGGCGGATGGATTTTCCATTTCGTGAATGTGGTTGACGACATCGAGATGCGCATTTCGCACGTCATCCGCGGCGAGGATCATCTCTCGAACACGCCGAAGCACATCCAGCTTTACGAGGCATTCGTCGTGCATCCGCCGATCTTCGCGCACATTCCGCTCATCCTAAACAAAGACGGCACGAAGATGAGCAAGCGCGACCAGGGCGCGCATCTCTCGACTTACATCGACGAAGGCTATCTGTCCGAAGCCGTGCGGAATTTTCTCTGCCTGCTCGGCTGGTCGCCGAAAGATAACCGCGAAAAACTGCCGATCGAGGAAATCATCGCGCTGTTCACACTCGACAAAATCAATCGCAAAAGCGCCGTGTTCGACCTCGACAAGTGCGCGTGGCTTAGCGGCGAATACATGCGCGAGTTGCCGCCGGAGCACTTTGTCGAAATGGCGGCGGAGTTTATGGAAAAGCACGGCGTCGCAAACGGTTTTCCGCACGAATACGTTCGCGCGGCTGCGGCAACGTGCGTCGGCAAAGTGCGAATTCTCGCCGAGCTTCCGGCCTATGCCGGTTTCTATTTTCGCGACGATTTCGAATACAACACGGAAGGCGTCGCGAAGAATTTCACGCCGGAAAACAAACCCCGACTGCAAGCCCTGCGCGATGCGTTTGCGTCAGTGGAAGAATTCGACGCAACAAATCTCGAAGCCGCACTGAAAGCGACCGCCGCGTCACTCGGCGTAAAAGCCGGCGTGCTCGTGCATCCGACGCGTCTCGCGACGACCGGCAGCAACGCCGGCCCGAGTCTTTACCATCTGCTCGAAGTCCTCGGGCGCGAGCGCGTGCTGGCGCGAATTGATCGTGCATTGGCGACGTTTTAGCGCCTATAAAATCGCGCATGAACGTTCCCGGCCTTCGCAGTCCTCATGAAAAAGTGGGCGGCATTTTTTACTTCCCGCGCATGCTCGACAAAATCCGTTTGCACGCAGCGGGGAAGCTGCCCGCGGATTTTCAGAAGAATCTCGGCATCGGCTTTGATGGACGCATCGTTAACTTTCTGTGGGTCGAATACCCGGCGGTCGTCGCGCGCGTGAAGCAAGGCGGCAGCGACGAGGAAATTCTCGAATGGTGCTTCCAGCATGGCCGCAAACCATCGGACGAGGAGATCGAGATCTGGAACGAGTTCATGCGGAAGCGCGGCTGGAACGATGAAGCGACCGAGATTTTGCAGCGCCGGTTGCGCGAAGGCGGTTTTGAAAATCGCACCGATGTGCAGACGATTTTCGATTATATCGATCTCGATGAAGGCCGCGATCCACGCGATCGAAAGTAGACTCGGTTGCGGCCAATCGACCGCAGGCACGCGAAACTTTTGTATGCCTGACGTTGGACTTTTCACGGCGACCGAGCCGCTGTCGGACGACATGAAGGTCGTGATCAAATATTCCGTCGAGGTCAATGGTCTGCCTGTTTACCAGGAGAGCTATTCGACCGATCAGCTCGCGAAGGAGCTGGAGCAGGACGAGGCGCGACTGGCACGGATTTGGTTGCGACGAATCAAATGCGTGATCGCCTGCCGGAAGCGACACGGTTTTTCCGGATGTTTAACGCGCTGTCTGGAGGATGGAATCAGCGCGGATTGCGCGAGCGGCAATCCTGAGAGCATCGAGTGATCAGCCGCCGACCTGCATTTGCGGCGGCGGTGTGATTGGCTGATTCAAAATTTCGACACGGGCACCGACGCCGACAAGGTTGTAAAGATGCATGATGTCATGGGAGCGCATGCGGATGCAGCCGTAGCTCGCCGGGATGCCGATTTTCGATTCCTCGGTGGTGCCGTGGATATAAATGTAGCGGCTGAACGCATTGCGGTTTTGCGCCTCCAGGCCGCGCAGCCAAAGGATTCGCGAGACAATCGGGTCGCGTCCCGGCGCGTCCGGCGGAACGATTTCGCCGGTCGCTCGACGATCCTTGAATTTCATTCCGGCAGGTGCGCCGTCGCCGATTTTTTTCGCGATTTCCAATTCGCCTAGCGGCGTTCCGCAACTGCCCGGCGCGTCGCTTAACCGAAACCGCGAAGTCGACACGCGATACTCCGCGATCGGCCAGTTCTTTTTATAAACAACCATTCGCTGCTCCGGCACGCTGATGACGATGCGATGATCGAGGTCGCGTTGCGTGCACGATGACAGCAACAACGCGCAGAAAAGCAGGGGAGCAAATTTCAAACAATCTGCCATGTGGTGCGGGAATTTAACACTCTGCGGCTAACGCGCAACTCACGCGCGCCGTTATTCCCACTCGATTGTCGCCGGCGGCTTGCTCGAGATGTCGTAGCAGACACGATTGACGCCTTTGACTTCGTTAATAATGCGCGTGGAGATTTTGCCGAGTAATTCGTAGGGCAGACGAACCCAATCGGCCGTCATGCCGTCCTGGCTCTCGACGATGCGGAGCGCGATTGTGTTTTCGTAAGTCCGCTCGTCGCCCATCACACCGACGCTGCGCACGGGCAGCAGCACCGCGAAGCTTTGCCAGACGCGATAATACCAGTCGCTCGCTTTCATCTCGCTCACGACGATCGCGTCCGCGTCGCGCAAAATGCGGAGCCGCTCGCGCGTGACATCGCCCAAAATGCGCACGGCAAGACCGGGGCCTGGGAACGGCTGGCGATAGACGATTTCGTTCGGCAAACCGAGCTGCAGGCCAACCTGCCGCACCTCGTCTTTAAACAACTGTCGCAACGGCTCGACGAGCTTCAACTTCATTTTTTTCGGCAGGCCGCCGACGTTGTGATGCGATTTGATGAGCGCGGCGGGATTACCGGAGATCGAGACGCTTTCGATCACATCGGGATAAAGCGTGCCTTGCGCGAGAAAATTGAAACGTGCGCTGTTCTTCGATTTTTTTGTCAGCTCCGTCACGGCGTCGTCAAACACGCGGATGAATTCGTTGCCGATGATTTTGCGTTTGCGCTCGGGATCGGCAACGCCTTTGAGCTTTGTCAAAAACCGCGTCGTTGCATCGACGTATTTTAATTTCACGTGAAAATTTTCGCCGAAAACGCGCTGCACGACCTCCGCTTCCTTTGAGCGAAGCAGGCCGTTGTTGACGAAGATGCACGTGAGCTGGTCGCCGATGGCTTTGTGCAAAAGCGCCGCCGCGACGCTCGAATCGACGCCGCCGCTCAAGCCGAGCACGACATGATCGTCGCCGACCTGCTCGCGCACTTCCGCACACGTCTGCTCGATGAACGAGCCCATCGTCCAATCCATTTTGCAGCCGCACACTTCGTAAACGAAATTCTGGATGATTTCCTTCCCGCGCGGCGTGTGCGCGACTTCCGGATGAAATTGCAGCCCGTAGAACTTCCGTTTTACGTCCGCAATCGCCGCAAACGGTGAATTGTCCGTCTGTGCGACGGCGGCAAAACCGCGCGGAAGCTTCGTCAGCTTGTCGCCATGAGAATTCCAAATATCGAGATGCTTCGGCAAATTGCGGAACAGATCCGACGAATTTTTGACGTGCAGCATTCCCGCGCCGTATTCACGCCGCTCCGAGTGCTCGACCTTGCCGCCGAGATGAAAGCCCATGAGCTGCATTCCGTAGCAAATGCCGAGGATCGGCAGCCCAAGTTTAAAAATCTCGCGATCGACCTGCGGCGCATTTTTCGCGTAGACGCTCGCCGGTCCGCCGGAGAGAATGATGCCGCGAGCGCCGGTTTGTTTCAGCTCACGCGCGGGCGTGTCGTAGCGAAGGATTTGCGAGTAAACTTGGCATTCGCGGATGCGGCGCGCGATCACTTGCGTGTATTGCGAGCCGAAATCGAGGATCACGAGTTTCGATCCGTGAAATGCGTCGGTTTTAGCCATGCGATGTGTTGGCAAAAACGATGCGCGCTGCGCAATGAAAATCGCGCGGCATCTCGTGCGAATTGCAAAGAAAGGCCTTGTTTGCTAGCGTCGGAACGCGAAGAGGCGTGAACGTTATCGAACAAAATCCTCCAATTTCATCGGTCGCAGATTCGCTGAGCGAGCCGAGTTATCGCTCGCTTTTCGAACACAATCTCGACGCGATTTTGGCCGTCGATACCAGCGGACGTTTTACATCAGCAAATCCGGCTGCCGAGCGATTGACAGGCTATACGCGGGAGGAATTGACGCGGATCACGTTCGCCGAGCTGAGCCCGACGGGCGAATTTGAAAAAGCCGCGACCGCTTTTCGATGCGTCATGTCGGGAAAGCCATGCGAACTCGAGGCCGGGCTGATCCGCAAGGATCGGTCTCGCGCGGAAATTTTCGTCATCGCAATGCCGATCATCGTGAATGATGAAGTCGTCGGCGCATTCGGAATTTTGCGCGACATCACTACGCAGAAACAGATCGAGCGCGAATTGCGCGAAAGCGAGGAGCGGCTGCGTTTTGCGCAGAGATGCGCCAATGCCGGTGCGTGGGATTGGGACATCGTGCACAATGTCGTTCGCTGGTCGCAGGAGTTTTTCGAAGTGTGCGGACTCAATCCGGATGTCGCTCCGGATTTTGAGTCCGCATTCGATTTCATTGATCCGGACGACCGCGAGCGCGTGCGCCTCACAGTGGAGGCGGCAATCGATAAACAACGCCCGGAATTTCACTCCGAGTATCGCGTCATTCACCCGCAGAAAGGCGTGCGATGGGTTTCGTCGATCGGCAAAGTGCAGTTCAACAAAAAGGGCGCGCCGGTTCGCATGAGCGGCATCGTGCTCGATATCACGGAGCGTAAAACAGCCGAGCTCGATTTGCAGCGGGCGCAGCAGCAGGCGGTCGCCGCAAACGCCGCAAAGGATCGTTTCCTCGCCGCACTTTCGCACGAGCTTCGCACGCCGTTAAATCCTGTTTTGATGGCCGTTTCTGCGCTTGCGCGCGATCCCGGACTGCCGCCGCGCATTCGCGAGGACATCGAAATGGTCCAGCGCAACACCGAGCTCGAGGCGCGCTTGATCGACGATCTGCTCGACATCACCGCGATCGGGCAGGGGAAACTGCAACTCCATTTGCAAAACATCGACGCCCACGCGCTCTTGCACCAGGCACTACAAATCGTCGCCGCCGACGCCAGCGCGAAACGCATCGGCATCGCGCTAAACCTGCACGCGTCGCAGCGTTGCGTGCACGCCGATTCCGCGCGGCTGCAGCAGGTGTTTTGGAACGTGGTGAAAAACGCCGTCAAATTCACGCCCGAAGGCGGCGCGATCACGATTCGTTCCGACAATAAAGCGAACGGCAATTTGGTTATCCAAATCATTGACACCGGCGTCGGCATCGAACCGGATGTGCTGCCGAAAATTTTTAACGCGTTCGAGCAGGGCGATCCTTCGGTGATGCGACTCTTCGGCGGCCTCGGGCTCGGGCTCACGATTTCCAAGGCGCTGATGGAGCTTCACGGCGGCTCCATTTCCGCACATAGCGACGGCACCGGCAAAGGCACCACAATATCGGTCATTTTAAACACCGTTGCTGAAACGAAAAATGGTCAAGCGCCGGAAGAAACGCAGCAGAGTCCGCCCGCGAAAGCGCTGCGCATCTTGATCGTCGAAGATCACGAGAGCACCGCCGTTGTCATGGCGAGGCTTTTGCGGAGAATGGGCCATCAAGTCGAGGTCGCGACCGGTGTGCAGCCCGCAATCGAGTTGATAGACAACTGCACATTCGACTTGCTCATCAGCGACCTCGGGCTGCCGGACGGCACAGGACTCGATGTGATGCGTTATGTGAAACAAAAGTGTAGGATTCCGGGAATCGCGCTCAGCGGCTTCGGTATGGAGGACGACCTGCGCCGCAGCCACGAAGCAGGCTTTGCGACGCACCTCACGAAGCCAATCGATTACGACCGGCTGAAGAAGATCATCGCGGATTTCGGCGGAAGCTAGCGCAGTCATGGCGCATTGATTTTGCGAACGCTGCGCACTTGCGCTCAGCCGCGACCGCCCGTAGCATACGCAACTTCACGCGCCCGTAGCTCAACTGGATAGAGCGTTGGCCTCCGAAGCCGAAGGTTGCAGGTTCAATTCCTGTCGGGCGCAGTTATTCTCTGGAAATAAGTGGGTTGCGTATATGCGGTAGCAAATCGGTAGCAAATGCGGAGGGTGTTCGATGAAATTACTCGCGCTTTGTGATTCGCCTACTTTGCAGACTGGGTTTGCGCGCGTGGCGCAGAATCTTTTGCCGCGCTGGTTGAAGACGGCTAACGATGGCGGGGAAGGTTTTGACGAGATTGATGTGTGGGGGATCGGCTACGAGGGCAACCCGCACGATCTGCCGTTTCGAATCTGGCCGGCGCAGGGTTACAAAAAGCAGAACTGGCAGGAGCCGGAGAACCTGACGCGGTTCCTGCGGCTGCTCGACCTCGGGCAATACACGCACCTCTGGATGATGCAGGACACGTTCCTGCTCTCGGCGATGGCGCGCGAGGTGCGGGATGTGTGCGAGCGGCGCGAGATTCGCAGCGTTTGCTATTTCCCCGTCGATGCGCCGATGGAGCCGGAATGGGTCGAAATCCTGCACGCGGTCGATGTGCCGGTGGCTTACGGGCAATATGGCAAGGAGCAGGCGCTGGCGGCCTGTGTGGACCGGCGCGGGGCGCTCCTGAAAAAGATGCGGTCGATCCCGCACGGCTGCGACGCGGAGAAGTATCGCCCGCTCGAAACGCGGCGCTCGCGCGAATTCTTCAGCTCGGAAAAGACAGGGCAACTTTTCAACGACGGGGATTTCCTCATCGTCAACGTCAACATGCACCAGCGGCGCAAGGGGATTTTGCAAAGCATCGAGGTGGCGCGCGAGCTCGGCCTGTTGATGCCGAGGCCGGTGAAGCTTTACCTGCACATGCGGCGGGTGAACGCGCAGGACGATTGCGACCTCGGGGCGGTGGCGCGCCGGCTCGGGATGGAGAAGCATGTTTTCTTCGCGCCGGACAACATCTGGCCGAAGGGCGTGGACGAGGCATCGCTCAACAAAATCTACAACGCGGCCGATCTGTTGCTCACGACTTCGCTCGGCGAAGGATGGGGGCTGTCGATCACCGAGGCGATGTCGGCGGGAACGCCGGTGGCCGGGCCGCGGCACACGTCGATCGCGGAGATCATGGATAACGGGCGGGGCATCCTGTTCAATGCCGAACGGCTGGACTGGACACCGTTCGATAACTCGCGGCTGCGCCCGCGCACCGACGTCGAGGACGCGGCGCAGCGGATCTTCGCCGCGTATCAATCGGGGCAGATGTTCACCAATGCGGAGCGGGCGCGCGAGTGGGTGAAGACGCTCGACTGGGACGGGATCGCGCGGAAATGGCTCGACGACATTTTTGAAGTGAAATGAAAACACTGATTTGCCTTTTGATCGGCCACGATACCGGACGCGCCCGCTATTGGGATAAATTCCGCCGCCAGTTTTACCGAGACTACCGTTATTGCGAACGCTGCGGGCGATACCTATGAAGAAACTCGTGAATGAAAAACTGGGCCGGATGCTGGCGGTGCGCAGGCTGACGATTGCGGAGCTGGCGCGGATGATCTATGCCGGGCCGTGTGCGTTGTCGCTGGTGATGAACGGGCGGCGGGTCGGCTCGCAGACATGGTCGAAGCTGGCGCAGGTGCTCTCGAAACAGGAATACGATTGCGCACGCGAGTTTGCCGCCGAGAACCTCGCCGCCGAGTGGATGCGCGCGAATGACGGGGAGCTCAAGACCGAGGACGCGCCGGTGCAGCAGATGGAAGTCGCGCGGTTCATCCTGGAACAGAAAAACAAAAAGGGAAACGACACGATGCGGCTGCCCAAGACCGTGGCGGAACTGCTGGAATGGCGCGAACGGCAAAACAAAACACTTGCCGAAACCGCGCGTTCTACATAGAACAATGCTTTCCACCTGAAACTATGAACACACCGCCGAACGAGACGCATGACAGCATGATCGAAAGCCTATCGAAGAACATCACAGTGCTCTGCGAGGCCATCGACCCCAAAGCAACGCATGGTCCTGAAGCCGTGAAAATCGCCGCGCACGCGAAGGCGATCCGCGAAGTCGCAACGCATTTATGCAACGTGATTGACGTAATGATCGGTATTAAGCCGAACAGCCCGTGGCAAGATATTCAAGGCTATCGCGATCAACTGCGCGCTCTCCTGGAATCCTGAAATGAGCCAGACCTTTATCGCCTACATCGACGCCCTCGGGGACGACTGGCGTGCCGAGAATGGCGGCGCCCTTTGCGCCGACTTTGGCATCCCGGACGGCGCGATGATCGACGAGATGGCGCGGTGGCATGACCTGTTCTCGGTGCAGGAGGAGGTGTTCAAAATCCTCCGGCGCATCTACGGGATTCATCCACTGCTCGGCGTGGAGGAGATCGACGACATGCGGGCATGGACGCGCGAGGAAGTCGCGAGCAAGCTCGGCATGGCCGTCAAGGACATCGACGCCACGCTCGACGCGGCGAAAACCTTCTGGCGACGGCACAAACTCGAAAACGAGCGGGCAAAGGAGCCGGACCGGGAGGAGAAGCGGGACGAGCTGACGCCGGAGCTGGCGCGCAAGCTTTTGCTCCAGCATGGATTCGTCGCGATCGAGGACGAAAACGAGCGCGCCTACATCGCCAACCGCATCCATGAACTCGAGCTCTGGCTGGAAAACGACCAGACGCGGGCGCTGGCGCGGGCGTTGATCCAGTCGGAAGTGCACATTTTCTTTTTCATCGACAAAGCCATCACCGCGACGAAGGCGCAGATTACGCGCAAGGAGGCGATGCAGCACGACATCACGAAGGAGAACGAGCAGCTGATGAAGCTGCTCAAGGACCGGCGCGACGCCGTGAGCGCGATGGAGGGGACGAACAAGGCGCTTGGCATGGACAAGGGCGAGGGGATGCGCAAGCGGCTCGGCTACCAGGAGACGCTGACTTTGTGCATGCAGGGGATGCAGGATTATTACGCCGACAATTCGCGCGAGCTGATCGACCATATTCACACCGCGGCGGAAGTGGAGCTGCTCTGCACGCCGCTGACGCTGCGCCCCGCGCAATACCGCCCGGACGTGGTGGTCTCGGCTTACGAGGCGATGCAGCATTTTTGGGACCGCGACTGGAAACCGACGGGCCTCGGGCGGCTGGCCTCGCGCCGGCTGCGTGCCGGATTCGAGGAAGGGCTGCGTTTGATCCGCGCCGAGCGCAACGAAGGGATTGCCGACATGGGCGAGGAAGGGGATGACGCAGCGGCGGCGGACGAGGAGACACAACCCGCCGGGCCGGGAGCCGTGTTGCCGCAGCAAACCGGCAGCATCTCCGTGACGCCTGCGGCGACTTCGCGCGGGGAGGATTTAGCGGATTAACCTTTATGAAAAAACAAGCACCCATCGCACAGCAACCGCCGTTAAAACCCGAGGAGCTCGTGACCATCGAGCAGGGGCCGGACGGCACTGCCAACATCGCACTGCAACGCTACGGGAAGGCGGTGATCTCACTGCCCAACTCCGCAATGCAAATCGAGATCCACGTCGCCAATGTCGGCGGCGGAAAGTTCATGACCCTCGTAGAAACCAAAACCAACCCAGAATCGAAACATGCCAAAGCCACCGAAAAAGCCAACGCCGGTAAAGCGCCCGGCTTCTCCTACTTCCTCACCGCAGAAGGCAAATTCCGCGCCAACGGCGCCGAGTAAAGATGAGCTACGATTGAAAGACCGCGTGTTGTCGGAGCTCGAAACGCTGCGGCTGCTGCACCGCGGCATCGAGCTATTGCGCACGTTGACGGGGCAGGCGAAGTCTGCCGACTACGTCGAGTGGGAGTGCGACATGTTCGCGGCGAAAGCCAAGCGTGAACTACTGCGCGCGCGGGAGGAAAGATGAAGCTCATTGATTCCAATTTCGTCCCTCCCGGCAAACGTTTGTTCCGGCGCATTCTCGACCGGCTCTTTGCCTATGAGACCATGTCGGGCAGAGAGTGCCCTGTCTATCTGGAGCGATGGACAGTGGGCGAGGCTTTCGGCTGCGGCATCTACCTGCATCACTTTCTCGGTGACGATTGGGCGATTGATCCGCACGATCATCCGCGCCGGTTTATCAGCATCGGGCTAAAAGGCTGGTATTTGGAGGATGTTTTCCGGCCTGTTGTGGATGAAGAATTTGGCCAGTCGATTCCGGTTACCGAGCTCGAATCAACGACGCGCTACGATGCGCCGTGGGTTCGTTCATTTCCTGCCGAGCATCTGCACCGCGTGCGAGCTGCGGAATGCGGCGACTGCTGGACGCTGGTGATTGTGCTTCGCAAGACCCGCCGATGGGGTTTTGTAAAAGACGGCGTTTGGGTCGCGTTCAAGGACTACGTCTTTGGCGGTCAATCGAGAAAGGCGTGTTGACCATGAAGTGCCCATTTTGTAACGCGCCACTTCTATACAGCGAAGAACGCGGACCGCATTGCGACGGTTGCGATCAATTCGATGAAGCATTGGCCGATCACCCGCGGCTTCCGAACCTTGAGAAGGAAATTGATGATGGGTTCAAGGATTGGTGGGCGGATTGGAAGGACGTGTTCGCCAATGAGATTCAGGCAAAACATATCTTCGTGGTCGCGTTTTTGACCGGGTTTCACACTTGCGAGCAAATGTTAAAGAAGCGTGCCGAAGTCAAGCCGGAGGCGGTCGTGGCAATCTCGCCATGCTGCAATCGCGTCGTCTATGCGACATCGAACGCGCCGGGGATGATCGACCTCAAAGTGAAGCTGGAGATCGCCGCGCTGGTTATTAGTGGCCACCAGATTGAGCACTGGACGGCTGAGGAGGTGCGCGCCGGCGAATGGGGCTGCACCTGCAAGAAAGTGCAAGGCGAGCTGCTATGAGTCAGGCTCCCCTTTGCGAACATGGACAACCGGAGCGCGGCGCCCACCCGCTCGCGCACCGCGACGGAATATGCATGGTGCTTGGAATCCTTATGGACATGGGAGCGATATGCCCCAAGTGCGGATTCGGAACGCGAGTCACGAGTAAAAAATGGGCGAAGTGTAAGCGCTGCGGCGAACGAGTCGCGCGCCGCGCCAGCAATGGAACCGGCAAAAATCCAAAGCCATGAACGGGACAGATAGACAAGCGACAGTTTTGTGCGACCTGCACCTCGGGCGGCTGGAGCCGGAGATCCTCGCGGAGACGCGCGGGCTGTTCTTTCGCTATTTTGCCATCGACCGCGCGCGGAACTCTGCGATCGCGCACGAGCCGGACCCGGTGTTGCGGGCGCGGCTGGAGGCGATGCGCTTTCCAAAGTAACTTTATGCCGCCGGTCCCCGAGCAACTCTACGAGCTTTACGTCGCGTGCGAGAAGGTGATCTCCCGCACGATCAAAGACGAGGTCCGCACCGCGCCGTCGGTCTGGATCGTCGGCGAGATCCCGGCATCGAGCGCGCTCCATGCGCGCAACATTTACTGGGCGACGTGCAAGCATGCGCGGCCTGAGCTGCTCGACGAGGCGGGGCAACCGCTCCGCGAGACGCGGCTGCGGTTCCGCGAATTGAAAGCGAGGCTGAAGCCACACGCCGGAGGTAATCCATGAAAAAGCCAACATGGCCCCCTGTTCAGATTGTTCGTGAAAGCACGGTGCTGGCATTACCAGCGATTCTTTTACTTATTGGGTTTGTAGCAATGCTCGGTCGGCTTGCGTATTTGATTTTTTACTCATGAGCGACACGATTTGCCCGCGACTGCTGGTGGCGCTCAACGACGTGGTCGAGCATCCGGAGAAATACAAGTTGAGCGAATGCTGTGACCTGATCTTTTACAAGGAGACTCCTTTTTGCACCTGCTATGGCTACCGCTTTGAAGAAGACATGGAAACGGTGCGTGGACGGGCGCGGCAGTGGCTCGTGGATCTGCGCGCGGAACCGCTACAGGAAACCAATTTATGAGACAATCGATCGCGGAACTCAACCAGGCACTCGCCACGCAACCATCGGTGCGGGCCATCCTGCATGTGCAGGTCGAGGTGTGCGAGCGGCGGACGACGAAGGGCGAGGGCAAGCCGTATTACGAGCTCGGTATCAACGACGGCAGCGCGCCGGCGATGACGATGCGGATCTGGAGCGATCACCCCGCGTTCACGTTTTGCCTCGGCATCAACTCGAGTGCGGACCTGAAGGCGCGGGCGCATCCGTTCGTCGCGGTCGAGGGGACGTTTTCCAAAAGCAACTTCGGCCCGGAATCGAAGGACTGCGTGCTGCGCAATCTAACCGCCGAGGAAGCGGCCGCGGCGCTGGCGGGCTCGCCGGAGCGCGCGGAGAAGATCGAGGGATTGTTCAATGCGATGAAGGAGATGGTCGAGAGCTTCAGCGATCCGCTGCTAAAAGACCTGTGCGTGCGCCTGCTCGCGACCTATGGCGCGCAGATCAAGCGCGCGGCCGCGGCGAGGGGAAATCACCACGCGCGGCGCGGCGGGCTGGTCGAGCACACCGTCATGATGATGCGCGGGGCTGATGCGCTCTGCGCGGTTTATACGCATCTCGACCGAAGCCTTCTCATTGCGGGCGCTCTCTGGCACGACATCGGGAAGATCGTCGAGAACCAATATGAGCCGGACGGATTCGGGATGCCGTTCACCGTGCGCTCGGAGCTCTACGGGCACATCGCGATCGGCATGCAAATCCTCGGGATGCTCTGGCGCATGATGTGCGAGAAGCAGGCGGAATGGGTGCCCGGCTCGCGCGAGCAATTCCGGATCGACTGCGTGGCGCACATGATCCTTTCGCATCATGGCGAAAAGGCATTCGGCTCGCCGATCGAGCCGGCGTTTCCCGAGGCGCAGGTGTTGCATTACCTCGACCAGATTGACGCCAAGCTGGAGATGATGCGCGGCTGCTACGAGACGGCAAAGCCGATCGGCGAGATGATCTTCGAGCGGACATGGCCGCTGCCGCGGAATTTGGTGAAGGTGGACAAACCAATGACTAATGACCAATGACTAATAACGAAGCGCCGGCGGTCACAGACCGCCGCTACAGTTATGCAGAGGCGATGCAGGTGGCCGAAGCGCTGGTGCGCCAGCTCGAGCCGTGCTGCGAGCGGATCGTCATCGCCGGCAGCCTGCTCCGGAAAAAGAGCGAGGTGGGCGATATCGAGCTGCTTTATATCCCGCGCCTGAGCGGGAAGGCCGAGGGGCATCTGTTCGACCCGAAGGATCTCGCCGAGGAACGCATCGAGCAGCTTGAAAACGGCGTGCTCTGCCGGCGCAAGGATGCGCGCGGGCGCGAGACATTCGGGAAAAAGAACAAGCTCATGGTGCACAAGCCGACGGGGATTCCGGTGGACCTGTTTGCGACCACGAAGCAGAACTGGTGGGTCAGTCTCGTCATTCGCACCGGCGGAAAGGAAACCAACCTTCGCCTGACCTCGCGCGCGAACGAGCTCGGCTACTCGCTCAACGCCTACGGCTGCGGGTTCACGCGGTTGAGCGACGGCAAGGTATTCGAGATGACGAGCGAGGAAGCGATATTTGAATTCGTGGGATTACCCTGCCCGAGCCCGGAGATGCGGAGCTAATGCTAAAGCTGCCGCAATCCACTCTCGAAAAGTTCCTCACCGATCCGGTGATGGCGGCTTATGTGCTGCTCGGGTTTGAGCTCGACACCTTCCAGGCGGCGCGATTGCGCACTTACTGGTGGGTGCCGAACGTCATCGACAGCTCCGGCGTCTCGACCGGCAAGACCATCGTGCAGTTCTGCTACATCAACCTGCGCGTGCTGTTGCTGCCAAAGCATGTCGGCGCGATTTACTTTCCCAATTTCCAGACCGGAAAGGATGAGTTCTGGCCTTACTTCCAAATGGCGATCGACCAGCGCCCGGTCTATGCCAGCCACCTGAAAATGCACAACGGCAAGCTGGGCGAGCACAAGGACCCCGGCGCATGGTGGATGGAGTTCAAGGACAACAACCGCCTGACCATGCCGGCGCCGGGCTTCATGCAGGACTCGCAGACGAGCGCAAGCCGGCGGTTCAACACGCTGGTCATCGACGATTACCTGCGCGCGATGGACATGGGCGACGGCATCGAGAAGCAGCTCGCCGACCGCGTGACGCGCCCATGCTTCAACCAGCATCATCCGGTCTGGAGCAACCACACCAAGTTCCTCGGGCACGCCGAGCGCCCGACGCACAAGGGCTACCAGCGTTACATGGCTTACAAGCGCTCGATCACCGACGGCTCGACCGACCACGCAGTCATCAGCTTTTGTCATCTCGACTGGTCGGAGAAGCCGTATCGCGGCTCGACCTTCAAGAAGCAATTCCTGCCGGAGAAAACGGTGAAGGAGCAGCGCAAGGTTTTGCCATGGGACCAATACTGCCGGCAATGGCTCGGCATCTGGAGCAGGGACGGGAGTAACTTCTATCCCGACACCGTGCTCATCCACGTCTGCCGGCGTTATCTCACGCCCGAACGCCGCGGGCTGCTGCCGGTGTGGGGACGTCAATACGACGACGAGATCAACGTGCTCGGCTTTGACGTGGCGCGCGGTGCGAGCATCAAGGCGGACTGGTGCGCGGCGAAGATCTACCGGATGATCGAGATAAAGAAGGGTGTGCCGCTGGAGCCGACGCGGATCGTCAACGGCGTGCCGTGGCATTGCAGCTTCACCTTTGCCCACATGTTCAAGAACGCCGACACGGGGCAGGTGGCCGCGTTCATCCATCTGCTCGATTCCGTGTTCGGCCTCTCGAAGATCGCGCTCGACCCAGGCGGCGGCGGGCTCTGGATTTATCCGGACCTGAAAAAGGAGAAGCTGCTGGTCGATGGCGTCGAGCGTTCGTTCGTGCCCCTCTGCACGCGCCAGGAGGCGATCACCAGCGACAAGCGGGCGATCGTCGAATGGTTCAAGCGCGGCGGCGATTTCGATTCGCTGATCGAGGCGCTCTACCTCGTGAGCGAGGAGGGCTTCATCCACGCGTGGCATCTGCTTTACCGGCAGGCATGGGAAGGGGCGCACTTTGCCTATCCGCTGCCGATCGACGAGCGCGACCCGAAGGAGCTGCGCGGGCTGCCGGAGATGCTGCTCCATGCGCTGCGCTATCTTTCCATCGGCCTGAAGCAGCTCAACAACATCCGCCAGTTGACCGACAAGGATGGCCACATCATCACCAGCCGGCGCGGCGGGTTCCCGCTCTATCGCGCCGTCGGGAAAAAGGACGTCGCCTATTCCGGGCTGTTCGCGTTCGCCGCCGGCGAGCTGATGCTGCGCGGCTCGGCGAGCGAGGAGGAGGAAGATCCGGACGCGGTTTGTCTGGCGGAATGAAAACGGAGATTCAATTACGCGAAGCGCCAATCTGCGCGGCGGCCGTTGCTAAGCTGCGCGCCGAGGGATGGAAGGTCGCATGTGAAATCCCGATCTCCTTCCGGAACGTCGATGCCGCAGCGAGTCGCGAGGGCAAGACACTGGTCGTCGAAGCCAAGGTCGGGCTCACGAGAAAGCTGCGCCACCAGCTCCAGACGGCGATGTGCGGCGGCGACTTCGTGGTAGGTGCAATCGGCGCAAGGCCGCGCGCCGATCGGCTGGAATGGTGCGATAAATTCGGGATTGGCCTCTGGCTCATTACCAATGGAGCGATCGAGGAGCTGGTCGCGCCGAAACCACAGGAGCCTTTCCCGCACTATCGCGATGAATTGCTGGCGCGAATCGAACGATGGAATGACGCGACGGTGGGTGGCGTTCCAAACTTGAAAGGCGTCGGCGCAGCGCAGGAAACGCAGCGGGCCGTGGATGAATACCGTGCCGCGCATCCGCGCGCGACTTGGAAGGAAATCTTCGCGGCGGTGCCGAGCCACTACGCCAGCGCAAAAAATATGTATTCGGCCTTGAGGTCGAACCAGGAACGCCTCGCATTTCGCGAGCGTCTCAAGCAGCGAAAAATGATATGACTAATAACGATCCAGCAACGTGCGAAATCGACTTGGATAAGTGCGTGGTGTTCATCAAAGCCGAAATCCTAAAAGCCGAGCAAGACGTTAAATTCAGGGACCAAGCGCGCAAAACATGGCGCAGTGGAACGAACGCGTCATGGCGCGAAGTTGGATGTTTTGATTCAAAAGAGAAGCGTCTGAAAATATCGGACAGTCACGCACGCATCGCGATTAAATGCCGGCAACGATTGGAAATGCTCCAAGCCATCCTCGTAAGATTGGAAGCAACCAAGCCAGCCATGAACGCCGTCACCAAGCCTCGTTGTAATTGCGACCCACGATCGGATTGGAAAGGTGGCCGCTGTCCTGTTCATGGTGAATAACGAACAATGGAAGTAACCGATTTTCAAATTAAGGACGATGCCTCAGAGCGGGACGACTACGGGCGGGCGATGGTGAAGGTGGTGTTGCTGTTCCCGTCGTCGCCGAAGGCGGTGCCGATGACCTTCCATGTGCGGCGCGACGTGGCGGTGTTGATGGCGGGCCAGCTCGAGCGGGCTGTGCATCGCGTCGATGCCGGCGGGTGAACGGATGAACAAGGCAAACCGATGTTTTTGGGGCGCGCGCGCCCTAAAAAAAGTTTTGACATCCATCGGCAAGGCTGTTTTGCAAACCCCGCATGCCGAAACGCACGTCCCGTCCACTTTCCCCTGATGCGGTGCTGGCCGTGGAGTGCGAGAAGCTGACGCCGCTCTCGCCCGCGAACCTGCAAACGCCGGACGGATTCCTCGCGCCATGGCGCGTGAAGGGGCGCGAGATGTTCAGGCGCTGCCGCGAGCTGGTGGCGAAGAACGATTTCGTGGAGCGGGTGATCAATCTCAAGCTCGCCTTCTGCAACGACGCCTTCGGGTTTGTCGATCCGGAGGCGCAGGCTCTGGACGCGAAGATGCGCAAGGAGGGGGAGAGCCAGCGCAAACCGTCGAAGCTGGAGGCATGGCTTGCCAAGATCGATTTCGATTTCCCGCGCGTGGCCGAGGACGCGTGGCTCGAGTTTTTGACGTGCGACAATGTCGTCGCGTTCTGGCGCAGCGCCGACTCCGTGCCGGTCGATGGATTGCCGGCGGTGACGATCCTCAACTGCGAGGATGTCGAGTTGCTCAACGTCTTCGGCGAGGAGAGCGTGAAGGTCTGGCCGAAGAAAGTAACTTTAAGCAAGGAGCAAAAAGCGGCGCTGCCACAGCGCTACGCCAAGGCGATCGAGACGGGCGGTTCCTTCACGCTGAGCGCCGACCAGGGCGAATGCTGGCGGGTGCTCAAGCGTGCGAAGTCGGGCGGGACGCTCGGCGAGCCGCGGCTCGGGGCGATCTTCGATGAATTGAGCACGCGCGACCTGCTGGAGCTCGGCGACTGGGCTGGCGCATGGACGATGAAGGACGTGATCCGGCAAATCAAAAAGGGGCACAAGATCGACAGCGGTCCTCTCGCCGGAGATCCGAAGCATTTTTTGAAGGTGCCGCAGCAAAAGCGCATCATGGCCCAGCACAAGAACAAGGGGGGCGCGTTCACCGTCGTCACCAACTTCGACATCTCCTACGCGTTTCCGTTCCTGGACCCGCGCTTCTTCGACGAGAGCAAATACAACGGCGTCATGAGCCGCCTGCGCGCATGGGCTGGCGCGGTCGAGGAGATGCGGGAGACGCGCAACGTCTCGCCCTACCTGCTGCAGATGTTCGAGCGCGAAGGGTTTTACCTGCGAAGCAAGGTCGCGGGACTGCTCGAATCGATTTTCAACTCGCCCGATTTTTACGGGAAGAACGAGCCGCCCGTGCCGCTGCGGGTGAAATGGAACCCGCATTCCTTCAAGACGATCAAGGACTTGATGGAATGGGTGCGGCTTGGCTCGAACGGGCTGGTCTCGCCGCAGACCGCGCGCGAGGCGATGGGCGTGGACGACGCGATCGAGAGCGCCCGGATGCTGGCCGCGCACAAGGACCGGCTTGCATACAGTCCGCCATTCGAGCCGCGCCAGGGGCTAAGCCAGGGCCTCGCCAACAACGGCAAGGGCGAAGGCGGCAAAGGCGGACGCCCGACCGAGAAACCGATCGAGGGAACAGTGACCGACTAAACAAAACACCATCATGGGCTCACAACTTCGCAACACCACCATCACCGGCACTCTCGGCGTGACCGGCAAGACCACGATCGACACCGCGCCGGTCGATGCCGCGGATGTCGCGCGCAAGCAGGAGGTGGATGGCGTCAAGGGCGCGAACATCGCCAGCGCCTCCACGATCGACCTCGGCGCGGCCACCGGAACCTTTGTCGATGTCACCGGCACGACGACCATCACCGCGATCGCATCGGCAGCCGCCGGCGTGGAGCGGACCGTGCGCTTCACCGGCGTTCTCACGCTCACCTACAATGCGACTTCGCTGGTGTTGCCGACTGCGCAGAACATCACGACCGCCGTCGGCGACGTCGCGGTGTTTCGCTCGCTCGGCAGCGGCAACTGGAAGTGCGTAGTTTACACGCGCGCCGACGGCAAGGCGCCCGGCCTCGCCAACTGCGACAACACCAGCGACGCCAACAAGCCGGTCTCGACCGCGCAGCAAACGGCCCTGGATGCGAAGGTGGACAAGACAACCACCGTCAACGGCCACGCACTTAGCGGCAACGTCACCGTCACGAAAGGGGACGTCGGTCTAGGCAACTGCGACAACACGAGCGATGCGAACAAGCCTGTCTCGACGGCGCAGCAAACTGCTCTGAACGCCAAGGAAGCGTCTGCGAACAAGGACACCAGCGGCGGCTATGCCGGGCTCACGCTGCTAAAGATTAATTTCTGGAATGCGGCCCGAACCTTTCTTTCGTTTTTCACCAACTCAAACACCGCCGCGCACACCTACACATTTCAGGATCGCGACGGAACAATCGCCGACGACACGGATCTCGCGCTCAAAGCCCCGCTCGCATCTCCGGCACTGACGGGCACGCCTACCGCTCCCACGGCGGCAGGTGGAACCAATACGACGCAGATTGCGACTACAGCTTTCGCGAAGGGCGAAGCGGACGGTGCAAAAGCTTATGCGGACAGCCTTGTGGTTGGGCTCTACGATGACCGGGGTAACTACGATGCCAGCGGAAACGCGTTCCCATCCAGCGGCGGAAGTGGATCGGCTGGGGCGATTTTGAAAGGCGACATCTGGACGATCTCCGTGGCGGGCACGCTTGGTGGGACTGCGGTGAAGGTTGGCGACTGGATTCGTGCCCGAGTGGATGCGCCAGGATCGACTGCTGGTAATTGGGCGATCGTCGAAGGCGGCGTTCCCTACGTGCCGGAGAACACGGCGAACAAGGACACTGACGGAACGCTTGCGTCTAATAGCGACACGAAATACCCGTCGCAAAAAGCAGTCAAAACCTATGCCGACGCTGCACAGTCAGCGGTAATCTCCGCCGCGGCGAGCGACGCCACGACTAAGGCGAACGCAGCGCAATCCGTCGCGATTCAACGCGGCAACCACACCGGAACGCAGACTCTTTCAACTATCAGCGATGCCGGAACCGCAGCGGCGGCGGCGTTGGACGCAGACAGCACGCTCGCGTCTTTCAGCGATACGAAAGTCCCAACGCAGAAAGCGGTGAATAAATATGCTCCGCCATCCGAGTTTCATAACACCTCGGTGAAATTTCTTGGTGGTTTTTTCAAAGATGTATCTGGCACGCGCGATAACCGTTTATTCCTCTATGAATCCGTTGATGGTATCACGTTCACAGCGCGTAATGGTGGCAATCCTGTTATCGATTTATCCGGTAGCCTTGGCGACGTGGCAACATGTCGAGTTGCGCGCTACCGTGGCGAATGGGTGATTGTCTTCGAAACGGGTAACTACGGGAACGTAGCTTATTGGGCTTACGTGAAAACCAAAGACTGGGTGAATTTCACAGCGCCGGTCACTGTCTCAACTTCGGCGGTTGTTAGCGCAGGCGAATACACATGGGGACCTCATCCTTTCGTGGACGATGACGGGTCGTTTTACATTACCTTTACTAAAGCTAATTCGGCTCAAACGGTCCAAACGCAGTATTGGATGAAAAGCACTGATGGAGCGCTCACGAGCTGGACGAGCCCAACGCAACTCACCGTGGCTGGCGGCAGTGGAAATTTCTTTCGCGATGCCCAAATATTCAAGGTCGGTCCGCGCTACTATTTAGCCTACTATCAAGGTTCGCAGAATATCGCCAGCGGTCCGACTGCCTCCGGTCCTTGGGTGCGTTGCACAAACGAAACCTCTGATATGGAAGTATGCAGCTATGTGCGCCTGCCCAATGGCAACTGGCGATTGTATAGCGAGTTGAGCGACACCGGCGCGGGGCTTAAATACGTCGATTTGTCGCCTGACTTTTACGGTTTGGTTAACTACGCATCCGCGAACGCGATCTCGCCGACGCATTTGCATAATGGATTTGTCATAAGCCTCGAAGGCAATGAACAGATTGAGCGGCCAATGACGGCTCGCGACGATGTTTATCCCTGGCCGAAATGGAGCATAGTGCGCGATGATTTCGTGGGCTACCAAGGAAGTCAGTATGGTGATTGGGGATGGGCTGGAAGTGGAACAATAACCCTTGCAGGATACCAACCTGCCAGCGGCGATTATTACGATGGGATTCTCAAGGTGTCCAACACGGCGAATGCCAACGGTAGTGCTTATGCGGCGACAAATGGGCAACGTCCGACGGCTCTTAGTGATACCAGCTTTGAGTTCCGCTTCCACGCGCGACTAACCAGCATCTCGAATGTGCGCTATGGAATCGGTCTTACTTTCGGCGGCGACACTCTTCCAGGCAACGGTGTTTACGTGGATATTAATCCGGGCACGAACGCGAATTTTCGCGCATTCGCCGCAGGTTCCGTAGTGGCCGACTCTGGCGTAGCTGCGGATACTTCGTGGCACACCATATCGGTGAAATGCTTTAACGGTTACGTCGGCATTTCGGTCGAGACAAATGGTGTATGGAGCACCGAAGTATGGTCATCGAGCGCGACCAATTTTTACGGCGCAGGGTTGCCTCAGATCATTGTGAACAACACTGAGGCCGTGCAAAAAGCGGTGCTAATGGATTGGTTCGCCGTTGCGAGAAAATAACCGGCGGCCATGAAAATCCTGATCGTCGAGGACGACAAAGAGCAGGCTGAATTGCTTCAACGGGACTTCATCAAGAAGATCGTGCAGCCGCTCGCGCCGAAGGTCCAGGTGAACATCGAGATAGCCGGCACGCTCGTCGAGGCGCTGGCGCATGCGGCCACGGCGAACGTCACCATCCTCGACCTCAACCTTCCCGACTCCGATCCGGTGAAGACGATCAGCTCGATCGGCGCGTTCCGTCCGCCGGTGATCGTGATGACCGGCACCGACGACGAGGACATGATGATCTCGTGCAAGCTGCACGGGGCGTCGCACGTCTTCGTGAAAGGACAGATTCACGGCCTCTGCCGCGTGGTGCTGGAAAGCATGATGCGCGACGTGCTGGTCACACAAGGGTTCATGGCAAGTCCCCCGAAACATGGAACATAATGAAGAAATCGACTACCACGAAATAATCAAGTCACTGGACCGTCGCAGGCGGGAGCTGGAGGCGGATGATGTTTCGGTGGCGGAGAAGGTGACGCGGCTGGAAACGGTGGCGCGGTTCATTTGGTTCCTGGGCGTGGCGATCGTCGGAGTCACCTGCTGGGTGATGTGGGTGCAGCATTCGCTCGCGGAAGCCGGGAAGGAAATGGGCCAGTGCGAGGCGGATTTGAAAACGGTCAACTCCTTCGTGAAAGCGGTCGAATCGAAAGTGGATGTGCGGATCGCGGCGGACGACCTGCTGCATCTCTCGCTGCAAAACCAGATCACCGCGAACACGAACGAGCTGGAGGCGCGCAAGCCGCAGGTCAAGCAGGTGCAGGAGATGTGGTTCATGAAGGAACACGGGATCTCGAACAAGGAGGAGTTCCAGCGCAAGGCGAACGAGGCGGCTGAACGGTAAATCAAAACACTTTGCGCTTGACATTGCGCGGCAAGGCTGAAATCGCTCGGGGTCTCAAGTCGCTCTTATGAAAACATTCCAGTTCCCGTTCCTCCTCGTCATTCTTCTGCTTGCCGGCTGCGCGCACACAGCCAGGCACTATACGCCCCCGAGCCACGCGGCGGTCGATGCGGCCGTAAACGGGCTGCACATGCGGATTGCCGAGGCGAAGGTGACGGCGCGCAAAGCGCAAATCTCGCTCAGCGCCGCAAAGGTCCTGGCCGACACCGAGAGCGACCATATCGCGGCGACCTCGCAAAAGCTGGACGCGCTCTATCGCAATGCGCCGCCGGAGCTGCGCGAGCAAATCGCGCAGGCGCAAAGCGAAGTAGCCGAGATCAAGAAGGAGCACGCCGAAATGGTCGCGCGGATTGCCGAGACGGAGCAGAACCAGGCCGAGCATGAAAAGCAGCTCAACAACGAAATTCCGAATGCTGAAAAGGTAGTCGCGGAAGCCGACGCGCACTACAGCACGGATGTCGTGGCGCTCGCGCAGCATGCCAACGAAGCGGAAGCGGGGTGGCATCACGACTCGGCGCAGATCGTCTCGATGGTCAAACACAATGTGCTGATCTGGATCATCGGCATCCTGGTCATCGCCGGAATAGTCGGCGGGCTCGTCCTTAAATTTGCGTCCAGAGTTTAAACTTATGAAAACACTCCACTTCATCTTCCGGCAGCGCGCCCTCATCATCTTCGCGCTCATCGTGAACTGGGCGGTAATGAGCGGCATCAAATACCGCTGGCTTGGCGAATGGGAATTCGACGAGATGAAAGGCTCCACGTTTCATCCGCGCACGATTGCCGAGCGGTTCGGAACGTCCGCATACGCCATCGAATTTACGGCGCTGATCTTCCTGCTCGCGGCCTTCCTGATCCATTTCCGCTACCGCAATACCATTGACGCCGACGCGGCGGGCGGTCGCGACGTCACCGACTGGAACAGCCTGAGCCCGACCGAGCGCTCGCGCATCCGTGCATTCGTCTTTATCGGCGTCTTTATCGGGCTCTGCATCCTGTGCAGCAACTTCGCGCGGGGCGCGGACGTGGATGAAGTGGCGCGGTGGAAAAACGCCACGCTGAATCCGCGCTACTCGCTGGCCCTCGACCTCGCGGTGGACCGCTTCAAGCGCACGGAACCGCGTTACCAGAAGATCGAGGCGATGCGCAAAAACGGCGTGCCGGCGCCGATCCTGTTCTGCCTCCACTATCGCGAAAGCGACAACGATTTCAGCCGGCACGCGCATGAAGGTTCTTCGCTGCTGCACAGGACCCGGGACGAGCCGAAAGGACGCCTGCCTTACGCCGAGCCGCCATACACCTTCGAGCAGAGCGCCGAGGACGCCTACTACATTTGCGAGCATCCGCCGCTCGATCGAATCGACTGGCGCAGCCTGCAATCGGCCCTCGACAAAATGGAGAGCTTCAACGGCTTTGGCTACCGGCGCTACGGCATTGCCTCGCCTTACAATTTCTCGGGCACGAGTCTCTACCGCTCCGGCAAGTTTGTGCGCGACGGTTACTTTTCGCGCACGGCCGTCGATGCGCAACTCGGCTGCGTCGCCATCCTGAAACGGATGCAGGCCCGCGGCATCCGGCTCCCGTTTGCGAGCGAATCATGAAAAGTAACTTTGCGAATCTCGGCGCCGAGAGCCTGCTCTCGCGCGAATCGACACTCGAGATCTCCGGGCTCCGGATGCTCGATGCGAACGCGGAGGCGGGCTCGCCGTTTGCGGGGCTCGGATACAAGGCGGACGACTACAAGGCTTACATCGAGTTCACCTGCTGTCATTCGCTGCCGGTGGTGATCGGGCCGACGCAGGAGGGAAGCTACATCGGGATGCTGCCCGACACGCTCTCGGCCTCGCATGCGAGCCTGCTCCACCAGCAGGTCAACATCCGGCATCTGCTCAAGGCTTACAACCCGGAGCAGATCGCGCGCGACCGGATCATTGGCTGCGTGGTCGCGACCTGGTTCCCGAAGGCGCCGCTGGGCGGCTGGCAGATGCCCGCGAGCGCGGAGCAGGCGCCGGCGATCAAGGCGTGCGCCGTCGTCTTCAAGCTGGCCGAGGGCGTGCCGGGCTTGCTCGGCAAGCACGTGACCTCGCGCGAGAAGCAATCGGTCTCGATCGAGAACATCACGACGCTCAACAACATCGGGCTATGGCTCGCGAGCAAGCCCGATGTGATCGTGCCGCTGCTCGACCCGGGCGACTACGCCGATGCCGTCTCGATCAAGGACAACAAAGTTTCCGTCGGCAAAGTAAACGGCGAACAGGCGGTGATGGTTTACGGATTGAACGGCCGCCCGACCTCGCTGCGCGGAGTCGGGGTCACGCCGCGTCCCGCCGAGCGCGTGGCGAAGATCACCAGCGTCAACGCCGAGGAGAACGTCACCGAGCTCGATGGCGGCTCGCTCCATGCGATGGCCGCGGAGACCCACGCCGGCACGCTCGAAGGAACCGAAGTGCGCTTCCGGACGGGCCGCAGGGGAATCATCCGCGAAGTTTTCACCGACGGGATTGCTCGCCTCGGCGGGCTGCGTGTGAGCGCGAGCGCTGAGAATCCGGCGTTGCGCATCGAGATGCCGGACCGCCGCAGCGTGCTTTGCCCGCTCAAAGACGTCGCCGAAAAGCTGTCGGCATAGCGCTTTGCAAAAAAGTGAAAATTTTTAAAAAAAGTTCTTGTCACATGCAGGCAACTCCCTTTTTCAAGGCGAACAACAAAGCAAATCAAAATGAAATCACTCAAGCCATTTCTTAAAACAACCTCCCTCCTCATCACGATTTCCTTCGCCGTGCTTTTTGGCGCGGTGACAGTGCATGCGGCAAAGACCCACGATTTCAAAGGCGCGGCCAGCGCGGCTGGCGCGGCCACGATCGCGCTCGCCCCGGCGGTCGTCACGGGCAAGGAAAAGGAATCCGCGAACGCGGACTCCGGCGAGCTGACCGCAGCGGGACAGGCGCTCACGCAATTCGTCTCCGGCATGCGCGACCAGGTGAACGCGATGCTGAAGGGGTTGCCGCCGCTCGAACAATTTGAAACCAGCCAGGAACTGAGTTACGGGCTGCGCAGCATTCAAAGCTACGCGAACCAGTTGATCGAGTTTGCGAACAACGTCACCACGAAGATCAACGACATAACGAGCAAGGCGGTGGCGCTCGCGGAAAGCGGCGAGGCGAGGATCAAGGACTCGGGGCTCTACGTGCTGAAGGCCGATGCCGAGGCGGCGCAGAACTCGGCGCTGGACAAACTGAAGCAGGACATGAAGGCTGAATTTCAGGCCGAGCGCCAGCGGGAAGTGGCGGTGAGCGCGCGGCGCAACGAACTGTCGAAGGACGCGGAAGTCACGAAGACGATCCCGGCGGCGGCGATCGCGCACATCAACGCCGAGGTGCTCGCGGCGGAAGACTACAAAAACCAGCTTCCGAAGATCAAGGGCCGCCTCGACAAAATTTCCGGAGCCGGCGTGCGGGTCGATGTCCACAACGATTTCCTCGCGGAGATGATGGCGCTCCCGCTGGACGAAGCGAGCGAGAAGGTCGTCGATACCCGCTGCGAAAGCGTGAAGAACCTCATCGCCGCGACCGCCTCGCGCGGCACAGGCACCGCCTCGGCGGCGGCACAGCAACCGATCCCGGCCGGCACCGGAGTCGAGACCAGGACCGGCACTCCGCGCATCTTCTAAAAACTCTCCCACCCACAAACCAAAAAAATCCAAACCGACAAAACCTAATCAAATATGCCACAACAACCCAATAGCTTCCTGAACTTCCAAGTTCGCCGTGCCGATGAAGGTGAGTCGGTTTCGGGTCTCATCGCCTTCACCGCCGTCCGTGGAAAGATCGTCACGCACCAGCTCGACGCGGACGGCAACAAAATCCTGGTGCTCGCCGACGGCCAGCGCGGGTTCCATCTCGAGCGCGACGTCGTCAGCGAAATCCCGCTGGAGAACATCGTTTTCCAAAAGGACTTCATTCACCCCGACCTCGTCAACACCGACGTCTCGGCGCGCAAGTGCCAGGAAGTCGAGTGCGAGGGCGCGGACCTCATCCAGCTTTCCGGCACGGGCCTGATCTCGTCGAGCACTCCGTTGAACACGGCGCTGGGCGTCACGCAGGGCAAATACCGCGTCAAGCAATCGGGCGACGAGTTGCAGGGCTACCTGCGCGGCGTCATCCCGGCGATTGGCGACGGCGACTTCCGCATCATGGTCGAGGAGGTCGATTAACCCGGAGCTGAATTTCCGACAAACCAAAATCTCCAGCCAGAAACCAAAACCCATGAACATCCATCAAAAGAAAAACTTCATCGCGCAACTGCAACGCCGGGCCAGCACCTTGTTGCTGCCGGCCACGGCTGCGCTCGTCTGTGCGAACCTCGCCGAGATGGCCGAGGCCGTGACGCCGGAATCGGAACAGAAGCTCGTCGAAATGATCCGCGCCAGCCGCGCGGGCGACGTGGAGATGAAATCGGCGCTGGCCGAAATCCGCATCTTCACGACGGACAACTTCCTGATGGCGAACAGCAATCCGCTTTCGTTCTTCGAGGTTGTGAATCTCGCCGATAGCGACGAGCCGTTCATCGAGAACACGTCGAAGTTCCAGATCGACGTTTCCTACATCGGCCAGGATGGCCGTGCGAAACGGACGCAGGGCGTCAAATACCAGGAGCAGGCGCGCGTCGATTTGAAGACGCTCTCGACGGATGACTTCGAGTATTTCATCCGCGACATCTACAAGGGCGACGTCAAGAGCCCGAGCCTCGCGAACGTCGACATGGCGCGTGACGTCACGCTCAAGACCAACGCGCTCCTCTGGCCGTTCATCAAGAACTCGATCGGCAACTTCGGCATCACCGGCGCGAAGTCGAGCCGTGTTTACGTGCCGAGCAAGAACGTCATCGCGACAAACCTGCCGGGCACGAACCTGTTGACCGCGACCGGCAACACCGCATCGACCCTCTGGCGCAAAGCCTGCATGGACGCAGTGATCAAATACATCACGGCGTGGGGTGCGGGTGCATTCGCAGACGGCGACTTCAGCCGCAAGATTGTGGTCTATATCCCGTCGGCGCATCTCACCGGCTTCCTCGATGAGATCACCATGACGAGCCAGCCGAACTCGAAGGTCGAGCAGATCTTCGAGAACGCCGGCCTCGAAATGGATTACGGCGGCTACCACTGGGTGCTGGTGGGCGACAACACCCTCGACCCCGCCGATCGCACGGCATACGTGCAGCTCGGCAAGCCGGTCGGTTACTTTTTCACGAAGCCCGGCATGGACGAAACCTTTGTGGACCAGACCATCGCGATGCGCAAACAGAACCGCGAGAGCATCTCGATGAACAAGGTCATCGGTTTCGGTCTGCCGAGCAACCGCAAGGTCAATACCTGCGCCGTGGTTTACCGCTCGGCGTCCTAACGAAACCAGGCGATGGCGGGTGCGTCGGGTGACGCATCCGCCGGAGCCAAACCAAAAGCAAACTTATGAAATGCGCCATCCCAACCATCGACGAAGCCCTGCTCGACATTTCGAAATCGGCCGAGATCGGTGTTGAAACCAAGCTTCTCTACTCGAACGATCCCGTCCGTGAACTCGGCGAGATCGTGCAGGACGACGTGGACGACGGCACCTACACCCCGGACAAGACCTACACGGCGATCAGCGCCGGGCGGGACCTCCAGGTGGTGTGCCTCGATTCCGTGCAGAGCGACGAGCAAATCGTCATCGCCCTCGGCGTCACGCTCGACAACGGCGCGACCGGCAGCGGCATCGCGACGATCAAGCCGTCGGCCACCGCGATCGACGACAGCTACAACCTCCCGGCGGGCATCGCCGTGGACGTGCAGTTGTTCGTCAGCGGCACCGACGTCAGCACGGCGCGCAAGGTGCGCACCGTGGACAGCCTGATCTCGGTGGATGGCGGCGCAGCCGGCAACAAGTTTGCGGTGATTTCCTGCCCGGAAAAGGCGAGCTATGTCACCGTGGCCTGCGTCACCAACCGCGACGTCGAAGTGCCGACTGCCAAGTCGGTGCCGATCGAGTGCGGCTACGATGGCGCGCGCTGGGTCAAGCGCGGCCGCTCCACGCCTCCGAAGCTCGACATCAAGGCGAACTACTCCGGCTTTGGCGACGGCCTCCCGCGCATCAACGGCCAGCGTGTGACCGTGATGATGGAGACTCGCAAGGACGACAAGGTCCTGACCGAGCGCATGATCATCGGCGGCTACCGCCCCGAGGTGAAAATCGCGAAGCCCGATGGCGACGCGAAAGCCGAGGCGTCCGCGACCGGCATGTTCGAGAGCGGCAAGTTTGCCGTCTTCTGCTAAACCACTTCACTGCGGGTTCGAGCCCCGCCTCCTTAGATTTTGGATCGGTCGGAATTGCGGGCGCCAATGGTTTTAACCACGGCCAGCGCGCGTTCCGGCTGGTTCATTTTTGCGAATGAACATCACCGATTTTTACGATCCGATTCGCTCGATCCTCGGGGATCGCGAGGTGCATGGGATGTGGAACTACTCCGACACGACGCTCGCCTCGGCGGTCAAGACCCTGTTCAAGGTCGGGCGCGCTCCGCAGGGATATGTCCTCGACGGCGTCGGTGGAACCATCACTCCCGATGTGCAGGCGGGCAACGACTACGCGCTCATCTGCTACGATGCGGCGCTGCTGCTGATCGGCGGTGAGGATGGCGCGATCGCGTATCGCACCCGCGTCATTTCCGTGCACGACCAGGGGCATCGCAAGCGGGACCTGCTCTCGGAGCTCAGGCAGCTCATCTACGAGATCCGCGACGGGGCCGCGATCTTCACGAGCACGCAATCCTTTATCGCCTTCCTCGGCAACACGCCCGCCAGCGGCGACAACGTCCTCGGCCCGGCGGCAGAGTTCACGACGATGGACTTACAGACTGGCATCCAGCACCTCGCCATCTAAAGTTACTTTTCAATGACGCCCGCCCTGAACCAAGCCGCCTTCATCGTCCTGGAGGCGGAGCTGGCGTTCTACATCAGCACCGCGGGCGACGAGCCGGTTGGCGAGGCTTACCTCGGCGGCGTCGCGGACCGGCTCATCATCGAGGATGAATTCAAGGAGCGGCAGGTGCAGACGCACGGCGTCGCCTACGGCGGCCAGTATCACGAGGACGAGCAGCATTTGATCGAGCTCGAAAATGTGTGGATGTGGGACTGGAACTCGACCGACCCGCGCATGCCGCAGATCACGCGCAACCAGCGGCTCATCATGGTGGCGGTCTGGTATGACAATGACACGCGCGCATGGGCGAAGCGGACCTTTTACGGCGTGACCGCATTTCACCAGCGCATCCCCGGCGACGCGAAGCAGATTCTCCGGTTCCATGCGGAGCGGTTCACGCCGGCGCAAGGTTACGGCGACAAGCCTGACCTGTTGCCCGCGGACTACGGCATCGTGCGTTACCGCGACGGCTCGACCACGAGCGACGTCTATTTTTACGACCCGCAGTCGCACCTTTACACGCCGACGGGCGGGGTGCCTTATGCGGTGTTTACGCGGAATGCGACCACGTTCAGCATCGCCATCAACGAGGTGCTCGCATTGCGGGCCGTGAACGGCACCGGGCTGCACGTCGTCACGCTGACAGCCGCCGGCGCGACGTATGGCTCCGGGCGGCCGCGGATCGAGTTTTACAGCGGCGGAACGCGGATGGCCTCGCTGACCGAGGAGGGCGAACTGATCGTGCCGGATGTGACCGAGCAGGACACCGCGCCGGCCGGCACCGGCTTTGATTTTTACGACACCGGCGGCCACTGGCTGGCCTCGCTGCGGGCGGGGCGCGCCTATGCCCCCGCATTCATCGAGGAGGATCTATGAGCCATCAATCGAAATGCGGCTACCGGGCGAAGAAGCGCAACTGCGAGGGGCTTCCGACGGGCGGCGTGGTCGATGTGGACCGGCATCTCGAAAAACTTTTCCGCGGCGAAGTCGAGGGCGTGGACAAGGACAGATTCCGGCAGTTGAAGCGGAAGCGCGGTGATTTCAACAGAATGAGGCGGTCGCCATGATGTCACTCCATCTACTCCCGCAACGGATTCGCCGCGACCTCGGCAGCGTGGTCGAGCGCGGTGAACTCAACACCGGCGAGGTGATCCTGCGCTGGAGCACGCGGACGCTTCCGGATGATTATGACGCGAACGTCGAGGGTGCACAGCCGGCGCGGACACCGCAGCAGGAAACCGTGACGGCATTGATCCACTTCGTCGGCGCGACCACGAAGATGGTGAACTACCTGGAGTTCCAGGCTGGCGATGCGATCGTCAGCTTCGAGAGCACGGTGCAGATCGAAGGGCGCGACGAGCTGACCTTCGTGCTGCCGGACGGGAATGTCTACGTCATGTCGCTCGTCGGCACGAAGGTGATCGAATACTGGGACGTGATGATCGGCGGCGAAAAACTTTCGCAGACCGTGGCGCTGAGAAGGCGGCCGTGACCGCGCTCGACGCCATCGTGAAGCTGCGTGGCATCCAGCAGCGGCTGAGCATGCCGGAGCGATTCTTCGCCGAGCACCTCGAAGACTGGCGCGAGCTGGCGCGTCAGGTCACGCACGACACGCTGACGGCATTGCGCCCGCCGGAGTCCGACCCGGACCAGTGGGCGGCGGGCGTTGTGACCGCGGTGGCGCGCGTGGTCACGTATCTACTCACGCCCGAGGCGGGCATGATCATCGCGCTCGGCGCGCCGGCGCCGGATGCGGAGCCGGATGATCCGCGCTTTTTCGAGCTGGGCGGAATCCCGGTGGCGGACATCGAGCGATGGGTGCGTGAATCGCGCGCGGGGATTTTGCCGGAGGAACTGGCGAAGCGGCTCGACGAGCGCGACGAGGGGAAGAGCGACCTGCAAATTGCGTGGCGGATTCTCTATGCGCTGAAACTACAGAAGCCCGGCTCGGAGGGGCTGGAGAAAGCGATCCGGCGTTTCATGGGATTCGATTCGGTCAAATCGATGGAGGCCATCTTCCCGGAATTGTTGAGGGCTTGGCTCGACCATTTCATCCCGCGCGCGAGTGCGGACTGGCTGGTGTGGGTGAGGAAGCAGATCATTGCCAATTGATGATTGCTGATTGCTAATTGTTCAATCCAGCTTCCGGCGCTGCCAGTGCCAGAAGGCGGGCGGGGGACAGGAGCCGGTGGCTCCTTCGCGGCGGCCGCGAGTGATGAGGAACTGGACACGGTTGCTGGCCATGCCGGTGACGCGGCGATGCTCGAGATATTTTTCCGCGAGATCGTTCGAGTAGGTTGCGCCGATCTCGATCGCGATTTTGCCGTGGCTCATAACAGCAGCGGCTGGTCGGTGCCCATTGCTGATTGCTGATTGTTGATTGCTGATTTTTCCTTCCATCCGCGCATGATCTCGACCATCCGCTGGCGGCCAATCTCGATCGCGCCGTTGCGGACGGCGAGGGCTCGCCGGCGCTTGTTCACGTCGTAGTGCGGCATCCGGCTTTGCGACTGGAACCATTCGCGCTTCAGCCCGATCGATTGCGCGAAGTCGTGGAGGCGGTCGAGCGGAGTATGCGCGTCGCAAAAGAGATGGCTGCTCGGCCCGTATTTCCAGCCGTAATCGAAGAGGGGATCGAGGTAGATCATTGGTCGGGGCGCCCGCCTCCCTGTGCGTAGCGCGCCCATGAAGGGACCGCGTTCCTTTTGTTCGTTTCGCCGTGGCGCAGATCCTCCCATTTCTCGGCGAGATAGCCCTCGCGCTTGCCGCGTTCGAGGTAGTGGGCAATCACACGTGCGCGATTGACGGGATGCTCATGCTCCCATTCGTAGAGGCGATAGCCGAAGGATTTCAGCGCCTCCATCTCGATGTAAGTCCAATCCTCCTCGATGCCCCGCGGGATCGGTTTGCCGTCGTGCGTGGTGTCGCGCGGCGTCCAGGCAGCCAGCTCCGGAAAGAGGTCGAGCCGCTGCCTTAGATAAAACTGGCTTTGTCAAGCGTGGCACTGGTGAGCGCGAGGATGGCCTGATGGATCGCCTCGGGGACGTTCGGCGGGAAATTCGTGTCGAGAAAAGTCGCCTTGTCCTCCAGCGTCTCGCCCGGCACCTCGATGCCGACGAGTCCCTTGCTGATCACCGCGGCGCGCTTGAGGCGGTAAGCCTTGTCGCGTTGCGCGAGGTAGTCGGGGTCGCGGAAATTATAGTCCTGTTCCATGATCTTTTTGCCCTGCTCGACTCGGAAAGCGCGGGGCGGCATCACGCCGGCGTCGATCTTGTCGCACTCGGCGCTCTCGACGCCGTTGAGTCCGCGCACCTCGAGCTCGATCAACGTGCCGCGCACCTCGACTTGAAACGTCTTGGGGGCGCGCGCCATCTGCCCGAGGTCGGCGAGGCTGCCGATTTTTTGCGCCACGCCAGCCTCGGTGAGTGCGCCCTCCCTGCTGAGGTGCATCCCGCGCGGGAAGCGGCCGCGGAGCACGGCGAGAAAGCCCTCCGGGTTTTCGAGGACGAACTGGGTGACGGATTCAACGGTGAGAGGTGATGACATGCTTTTGTTTTGCAAAACTGTTCGCATTCTGTCAATGCTCCATCATGCCCGACACGCTCACGAGTCCGCCGCTTTCGCCCCGTGCCACCGAGCGCGGCGCGCAGGAATTGATCAACGAATATCTCAAGCGTTTTTTCACCGGCGAATCGCACATCTCGCACCTCGGCGACGTGACCTTCCCGAAGTGCGACCTGCTTTTCAACCAGGCAAAGCTGCCCGACCCGCCGGCGGAAAACGGCAAGCGGCTGCCGCAAATCCACACGGTCATCCGCATCATGCGCAAGCACGAGACGTGGTTCACAAACGGCGACCTCTCGCAATGGGATGCCGAGGTCGCGAACCCCGCGAGCGGCGTCTCCTACGGGCGCGTCGAGAATGCGCGCATCGAGGAGTCGGTGCATGGCAAACTGGCGCGCATCCTGACCGGCACGGACATTCGCTGGCAGGCGGACGGCGGCGATTTCGTCGAGCAGGTCTGGATCGACACCGCATGGGAAACGATCCGCACCTTTGCCGGCGCGTCGGCGCTGCGCTGGAAACGGATCAACGGCGATTACCTCGAACAGGTTCTCATCGGGAGCGACTGGCAAACCGTGCGGACCATCTCGACCGCGAGCGCGATCTGGGACGGCGCGAAGATCCTCGTCGAGGCGACGGCGGAGTTCAGTTTTTACGTGCGCGTGGTGGCCGAGGGCGACGACGATGCGCAAAGCGACTTCCTCTGCCGCGGCGTGGCCGACAACTTAAAGGAACTTTTTGAATCGGACTCGCGATTTTTGCTCGGTGCGAAGGGCATCCGGCATCCGCACATCCGGAGCGGCCCGTCGGCAATCGCCAATACGGGCGTGAAGATGCGCCTCATGGTCGCCACGGCCGAGCTGCGCTACTACTCGCCGCGGCTGCATTGAAATGGGACGCCGCGTTCAATTCCCACCGCCGCGCGATGAAGCGGAATGCCGCGAGCAGATCCGATTGCTGCAACGCCGCATTCGTTTCAATGACATCGCGATTTTGATTCTTTTGGGAGCCTTGGTGCTCACGCTCCTTTTACTGCTTTGCGCCGGCGAGGAGGAGCAGCGCATGAAACGTCGCGTCCTACTTTATGAAACATCGCGTCAGACTCCGTAAAATCAGCAATTACACGCTGCAACGCATCAACGAACTTTACAACGAGGCGCATAACCTTCCGCTGGATTACCAACAGTCCAGCGCAAAGGATGTCCTCCTTTGGGCAGAGGAAAAGGGTTTTTACACACGGGTGCCGATAGACAAAGAGGCCGATGATGATTTACGCAAAGCGATCAATGACCTCACGAAAGACGACGATAACTGCCCTCACTGCATCGCGCTCGGAATCGCGCTGGCGGCTCGCTTGATTGCCGGGAATAAATTCACCGCTGACAAGCTTCTGGAAACGGCGAGCGGAATCAAATTCGAGATAACGGAAGATCAGGAATAGATTTTTGTTTTGCATTGCAGTTAGGTTCCGGCATGCTCTCCTGCGCAAAGTGGGAGGGGAACCACGGCGCGCATGGCCTTCGGTCACTGCGCGCCGTGACTTCCGCAAAGGTTGTGTTGACTTTCCCGACCAACACTGAAAGGCAAGGCCACACGCGCGATGGAGCCCATTCAGCTTAAAGTCACCGCCCCCAAAACCACGCTTCCAGGAATCGATGACGCCATCGAGAAACTGACGCGCATCGTGGAGCTGGAGGACAAGCTCCGGATATCGAGCGTCAAGCCGATCACCATCCGCTTCCGCGTCGAGGGCGCGGAGGGATTGCAGCAGGCGGGCAACATCATGAAGGGGATGACCTCGAACGTCAGCGCGCTCGGGGCCGCGCTGAAGGAAGTCTCCGGCGTCAAGGGCGCGTTCAAGCTGGGCGAGAACATCGAGGCAGGGTCGGTCACGGCCGGCGAGGCGCTGCCGTTCATCAAGTCGAACGTCACCGCGCTCACGCGCGAGCTCGACGTGCTCGACAAGCAGCTGCCGATGATCAAGGGAAAATGGGAGGCGCTGCGCAAAAGCGACCTGACCGACTTTGCCAAGCTGGACAAACTGACCGCCGCCGAGCGCGAGCTGGCGGCGCTGGAGGAACGGCAGCGGGGCGTGCGAGGCACGCTCGGGCAGATGCAATTCATCGCAGGCATGGCCGAGTCGATGGAAGGCGCCTCGGCGGGCATCCGCGAAGCCGCCGTCGCCGAGCGGGAGCTGACCGGCGCATCGGAACAAAGTGCGAAGGCGCTCGATTTGCAGGATGCGATCATCCAGAAAAAGTTACTTTCGCTCGTCGAGCTGACCGCGAAGGCGAATGCCGCGGCGCTGGCCGAGGACAATCTCGCCGCCGCCGGCGAACGGAGCGCGCTGGCCGGGCGCCCCGACCAGGGATTGCTTTCGCGCCGCACCGTCTTCTCGAAGAAAGGCTCCACGGTTTACGAGAAGTTCCGGACGGGGCAGGGGACGACCGAGACATATCGCGGCGACAAACAGGTGAGCGAGGAGATCCGTTTCCTCGAAGCCTACCGCAACCAGTTCAACGCGATCGAAGCGGAGTTTGCGGCGCGGCAGGGGAAGTTTGCGAGCGGCAGCCGCGAGAGCATCGAGCTATTCCACCAGCAGGCCGACGCGATGCGCGACGTGATTGGCGAGATGAAGGCGATGGGGCTCGGCGAGGAGGAGCTCGCGGGCAAGATGGCGATGCGCGCAAACGCGATCGAGGCGCGCGGTGCGCGTGCCGGCGCGCGGCTGGACCAAAAGGAAGCCTCGCAATCCGAAGCCGATTTTCATAAAAACATCGCGGCGCAGGTCAAGCTGGAGGCGGGCGAGATTGAAAAATCGCTCTCGGTCAGCAAGGCGGGGGCGCGCTCGCACGAGGAACAGGCGCAGGCGCTGAAGACGGCTGCGCAAGGGTATCGCGACCTGCACGACGCTATGACGCGCTACGGGCAGGGTGAGAGCGTATTCGGGCAGGTGATCGACAAACGGGCGACGAAGCTCGGCGCGCAGGCGGATGCCATCGAGCGCGAGCTCGTGCAGGCGCAACAGCAGGCGCAGGCGATCAGCCAGCAATTCCACGCCGAGGCCCGCCAATACCCGAATGCGCGGCGGTCGCAGGAAACCATTTCGACCGACGGTTCAACGCGGGTCACGGCGTTCGATCGCGAGGCGAACGGACTGCGCGAAACGATCCGGCTGCGCGAACAATACAATGCGCAGGGCCAGCTCATCAGCGCCACGCAGGACAAGATCAGCGCGAAGATCGAGGGGACGCGGCGCGGGCTGGTGAACATCAGCGCGACGTTCCTGAAGAACCTCGGCACGGTCACAGTCTGGACGGCGGCCGTCTCGACGCTTTATGCCGGGCTGCAACTGCTCGGCGAAGGCTTCGGCGCGATGGTGCACATCGAGGAGCAGACCGCGCGTCTGCAGGCGGTCTTTCGCGGCTCGCGCGAGGAAGCGGTGGCGCTGCGCGACGCGGTGCTGGAGCTGGCCGTCGCCAACGGCCGGAGCGCGGACGAGGCGATGGATGCGGCGATCCGCTTTGCGCGGCTCGGTCTTTCGCAGAAGGAAACCGCCGAGCTGGTGGACGTATCGCTGAAGGCGGCAAACGTCGCGGAGATCACCGCGGCGGAAGGCGCCGAGCAACTGACGGCGATCATGGCCGCATACCGTCTCGAAGTGGGGCAACTGCGCAGCGTGCTCAACGAGCTGAACACGATCAGCAACACCTACAACGTCACGAACAAGGACCTTTTTTCCGGCATTGCGCGCACGAGCGCGATCGCGAAGCAGGCGGGCTTGCCGCTCTCGGAGCTGATGGGCATCATCGCCAGCGGCGTCGGGCGCACGGGACGCCCCGGCGCGGAGATCGGCAACGCGGTGAAGAAGATGCTCGTGTCGATGAGCAATCCGGACACGCAGGAAACCTTGCACAAGAAATTCGGGTTCGAGGTGCTGTTGCCTACGGGCGAGATGCGGCAGGGAAGCGACCTGTTGAGCGAGCTGTTCCAGAAATACCAGATGCTCAGCCTGGCCGAGCGCGAGGAGATGCTCGCGAAGATCGGCGGCGCGCAACAGGCGAGCCGTTTGCAGGCGTTGATGGATGGCTATGTCAACTCGCTCGTGCTGGCGGTGCGTGCGCAGCGCGATCTCAGCAGCGCGGAGCGCGAGAACAAGCTGGTGCGCGATACGATGGCCGCGGACTTGCGCGCATTGCAGACCGAGTGGGCGAAGTTGTGGGTGACGATCGGCAGGACCGGCGCGCTCGATGCGCTCAAGGACATTGTCGATGGCATCCGGGAACTGATCGCGCTGATGCCGAACGGCGAGGGCGGCGACAAGGGTGGAAGCGACTTCTCAAAAGCGGCGAAGGATGCTCCGAGCGGAGTGCTGACCTTCCTCGAAGTGATCCGGTCGATGCACGAGAAGTCGAAGGAAGGCACCGCCTCGCTCAATAGCTACAACAAGGAACTCGAGCGAACGCGGGAACTCTATGGCTCGTTCCAGAATCTCACCCGTCTCTCGCATGACTTCGGTTCGCGGGTGGAGCAGCTCTCGCGCGACCCGGCCAGCTTCAAGCGGCAGCTCGAACAATACTCCTCGGTTGCGTATGAGAACCCGGCGGACGCGGAGAAGCTCCGGTCGGAGTTGCTCACCATGCAACAGGCCGGCGACCTTGCCGGCATCAAGGCGCGGCTGTCCGAGCGCGAAAATTTTGCGCGGGAACGCGCCCGTGAGTTGGCGGCCGAGCAACTCGACTCGGCAAAGAAAACCCTGGACGCGGAGCAGACACGCCTTGGCATCCTCAACCAGCAGATCTACGCGAAGGACCAGCAGCATCAGGATTCGAGCGCAGAGGTGAAAGAGCGTGCGGACCTGGAGCACAGCATTGCCGAGCACTCCGGGCAGGCGCAGGCGGACTTTACCGCCACGATGCCGGAGGAGGACGAGCAGCAGGGGCCTTACAGCGGCTACGACGAAAGCAAGAGCCGCTTCCGTGCGCGCTTCGAGGCGATGGAGGAGTTGCAGAACGCGATGCCGAAAGTCACCGACACCCAGTCGGAACACGTCGAGCGGATGAACAGCCTTGTGAGCGCGCGGCTGGCTGCGCTGGACGAGGAGCTGGGCGCGGCGGACAAAAACAACAAGCTGATCGAGGCCGAGATCAAGTCGCGCCGCGAGGCGTTGCAGCTCGAACAGGAGCAGCTCAAGGTCAAGCAGCAATACGCAGCGCTGGTCGATGCCGCGCACGAAGGGGAGCGGCTCGGGAAGAACGAGAGCGAGCGTTTCAAGATTGGTCGCAATGAAACGGAGCAGGGCATCAACGAGACGAAGGGGATTCTCGGTTATGGACTTTTGGATCGGGCGCGCGATCGCATCGCTGGCGCGAAGTCGCCCGAGGACAAAGCCCGCGCCGAGGCCGAGGTGCTCCAGCTTGGCAATCGGCTCGAGAACATCCGGCTCTCGCTGGAGGAGCGCCGCTATAAACTCGCCGCCGAGATTGCCAACGAACGCGAGCGGGAGAACCGCGAGGCGTCGAAGGCGCTGCTGATGGCCGGGCGCGAGGACCAGCTCCGCGCCGCGCTCGCGCAACGGTTCATCCAGAAGAACGGCGCGTTCAGCAACAACCAGTTCCAGTTCCTCGAACAATCGACGAAGGAAGCGGTGCAAAAGTTCACGCCGGGCGGATTGCCGCCGGAGATCGAGACGCACGCACGCGAGCTGGAGAAGGAACAGGCGTTGCTCAACAAGTCGCTCGCCGGCATCAGCGCCGCGATCCAGCAGACGACGCAGTTCATTCGCGACAACGTGAAGCCGGGGCTCGCCGGCGCAGGCGGAGCCGGGGCCGCACCGCCACCGCCGCAAATCCACATCGCGCCGATGACCTTCAGCTTTGGCGACCAGTTCCAGCAGGTGGCCGAGATCATGGCGAACACGGTGCAGGTGGGATTGCAGGCGCAGATTGACCGCATGGCCGCGCAATTCAGCGCCTTTGCGGCGAGCAACCGCGTGGCAACGGCGCAGCGCGCAGCCACCGCTACTTTTTAAACCATGCCAGCATCGATCACCTACACCCCGACCGGCGGCAGCGCCTATGAGTTTCATCTGCACGGCCGTCCGCAATATGGCCGCGTCGCGCGCTACGAGGCCGATGCGCAGGGCGGGCGTCCGCGCCGGGCTATCGTCACCTATTCCATCACCGAATGGTTCATGGAGCCGAGCTTCGCCGACAACCAGCAGCGGCTCGCCGCGCTCATCACCGCGCTGCGCGGGACCGAGGGCGTGCTGGTCATCCTCGACGAGAACGACGGCGAGCTGGTGAACGTCACCTGCCGCCCGGAACAGCACAGCCTTCCGGAGCAATGGGGCCAGACCTTCCTCGAAACCACCGTCTCGTTCGTCGCGCGCGAGGAGCTCTGCCCGACCTCGCCCGGCGCGGCCACGTTCCAGCCGAATAACGTCGGCGATGCGATCAACCTGGAAAACCCGCACTCGTGGAAGGAATCGATCCACACCACGCGCTACTCGACGCTGCTGCACAATCGCCGCGAGGCCACGTGCAACATCGTCGCGTCCGGCCGGCTCCATGCCGACCCGAACCTCGGGGAAGCGGAGCGGCGCCAATGGCTGGAGGCGCAAAAAGCGCGCATCGAGGCGGCGTCGGACTGCAAGAGCGGCACGCTCATCTTTGGCGACTTCAACCGCGAGGTGCAGATCGACGTGCTCGACGGCGAGATCACCGACAGCGATCGCATCGACTGGACCCTCTCGGCCAGCTACGTCCGGTTTCCCGATGGCGAGTATGCCGAGGCGGAATTCAACGCCACGACGAAGGAGGACATCGAGAAGCATGAGGTGCTGACGACGGTGAAGGGGAAGATCCGCGCCGAGACCGCGGACGGCGCGCGCACGAAGGCGGCGGCAATCCGCGCCGCGTATGCCTCGTCGGGCCAGTTGCGCATCATCGAGAGCGACGAGCAGCGGGTGAGCGGCTACGATGGCGATGCGTTCATCGAGCTGACGTTCAACTACGAATGGCGCGCGGTCAGCGACTCGGCCGTGAGCTGGACGTTGAGTGTGTCGGACAAGAACGAGCTGCGCGCCGGCCAAATTGTGACCACCTACAGCGGCACCGTCACCGCGGTCGACACCTCCACTGCGCTCACAAAGGCGCGCCTGATCGGCGACAACAAATATCCGATGCGGACCACGGCGACGGAGACCATTAACACGTCCGCCCTGGCCGATGGCAGCGCGCAACTTCGCGAGGTGACGTTTTCCTACGAGTATCTGCGCAAGGGGAGCTGGCAATACGCCGAGGTCAATGGCGAGATCAACAGCGAGACGTTTGGATCGAGCACGCAATCGGTCAGCGGCTTTGCGGTTGCCGCTACGAAAAGCGATGCGCTCACGCTCGCGCGCTCGTTCAAGCTCGGGGACAGCTACCTTTTGCGCAGCGCGAAGGAAACGGACGTCAGCGATGTGAAGGCGACCGATACCGGCACCGGCACTGGAACCGGCACGCTGTTCGTGCGGGTCGATTTCAATTATGTCTACCAGATCGGCTCGGCGGCGGTGTCGATCACCTACCACGTCAAGACCGCGATCGACTACAACGCGCGCGAAAGCATCGTCACCTATTCCGGCATGGCCTACGGGCCGACGCAGACCGAGGCGGACACGGTCATCTCGGCGCTGGTGAGCGGGGTGAGCGGCCGCAAGATCACCGACGAGCGGGAGAGTGCGTTCGATGCGAGCGGCTCGCTCTCCATCTTCATGGGGCGCAGCTTCACGATCAGCCGCGGCCAGCCCCTCGGCGACACGGGCGACGACATCCTCGAAGCGCAATACTCGATCGACGAGGTCGGCTCGATCAACAAGTCGATCCTCACTCCAATCCCGCTCGGGACCGCGCATGTCCAGACCAGCACGGGAACGACCATCGGCCAGCGCACGGTGACCGGAAGCTGTGTCGCGATCACCGAGGCCACTGCGAAGACATGGGGCACCGGCAAGCGAGGGCTCGCCACCTCCGGCGGCGGCTACGAGCAACCGCCGCAGCAAAAGACGGACGTGGTTTATTACCCGATGAGCGGGACGAGCGTGAAAAGTTATCGGTTCGGGTTCACCTACTCGGCGCAGTTCACGACGCTGACGTTGTAACCGCGGAGACGACGGAATGGCGAAAGGCCGCTTAGTCTAACATCGCGCCTCCGTGCCCTATGTGGCCCAATCCGCATGTTGACATTTTGCGAACGGCATTGCAAAACAAAGGCATGTCATTCCACCTCTCGAAAGTTACTTTGTGAGCCGCGTTTATTTCACCCACTGCGAGTTTCATCTCGGCGACAACCTCTTTCACCTTCACTTCCTGCGCGCGCTGGCGCGGCGGCATCCGCACGACCAGTTCGTCCACTACGCGCACGCCTGTCATCTCCCGCAGCTCGCGGAGATGATTGGCGACCTGCCGGGCATTACCCTGATGCCGCTGCCGGCGTCGGGCGCGCGGCCGGACTCGGTCGATGCGTGGAAGAACGCCGGCGGATTCTTTGAGCGGCATCACGATCGCAACGATTACTACGGTTTTTATGTCGATTGGTTTGCGGAGCTGGCGGCGCGGATGGGGCTGGAGCCGGTGTTCGAGTCGCGCGAGGAGTTGCTGTTCGATTATCCGGCGCTGAAGAATGTAACGCCCCTCGATCGTGTGCTGCCTGCGTTCGATATCCTCTTTGTCAATTCGCAGCCATGCAGCGGCCAGTGGATGCCGATGGCTTACGCGCCGAATGACGACGGGACTTTCCTCGACGCGATCACGAATGATCTGGCGGCGCGCCATTCGCTCGTGGTGACGCAGCGGTGTGCGGCGAGCAAGGCGGGCGTAGCGCGATGCACGCTCGGCTACGGCATGAGCGTGACCGATATTGGCGCGCTTTCCCGCCGCTGCAAGCTGATCATCATGATCGGCACCGGACCCGCGTGGCCGACAATGAACGTCTGGAACAAAGGCAAGAAGCGCATCCTGCTTTTCCATCCGGAACGCGTGGAGGGATTCGGCGACTGGCCGCACGTGCAATCGCGCGAGGAGCTGCGCGCGGTGCTGGAAGTGGAGGGCTTGCTGTGAATGAGACGAGCAAGGCCGCGCCGCGCCGGGCGGTGCGTCCGCTGTTTCAAAGGGCGTTCTCAGGTCGAGGCATCGACATCGGCGGCGGGGGCGACCCGTTGCAACCCGTAACGATCGTCGGCGGCAGGCCGCATCGATTCATGGGCATGGTGAGCTGCGAGTGCTTCGACATGCGCGATGGCGACGCGAACGTGATCGACACGCTGCGCCCGCATGAGAGCTACGACTTCGTTTACTCGAGCCAGACGCTGGAGGACATGGACGATCCGTTCGACGCCTTGTCGCGCTGGTCCAGACTCGTGAAGCCGGGCGGTTACATGGTTATCACCGTGCCCGACTTCGAGCTCTACGAGCGCGGCCACTGGCCGTCGATCGGCAACGGCGCGCACCGCTCCTGCTTCGGGATGAACCATCATCCGAAGGCGCCGGTGAACGCCTACTACAACCTGTCGCTATTCCTCGACGGATTCACTTTCAAGTATCCGTGGCAGCTCCTGCTCCTGCAGCTCGTCGACACGAACTACGATTACTCGCCCGAGGCACGCGGGCGCGACCAGACGCTCGGCAACGCCGAGGCGTTCCTCGAATTCGTGCTCCGGAGAAATTTATGAATTTTCCGACGGCAGACGGGCCAAGCTGCGAAGCCGCCGTCGCGAGCGGAGTCGTTACCCGTTCCGCGTTTTCGCGTCTGCCGTCCGGAACCTTTTAAACTTATGAGCACACTCATTGGCATCGTCACCTTTGGAAACCTCGACTTCACCAAGCTCGCCGTGCGGGCTATTCGCGAGACGGTCAGCGAGCCCGTCGATATTTGCATCGTCGTGGGAAAACCGGACGACCATGCGACGATGGACTGGGCGATCACGATGCCAAGTCTCACATGGATCGTGCACGAAAAAAACCGCGGCTTTCCGGCCTCGATCAACGATATCTACGACATTGCGTGGCAGGATTGGAGCTACGACAACCTCATCCTCGTCGGCAACGACGTGGTGGCGTATCCGGGCGCGATCGACGCGATGCTCGCCTGCGCGCGCGAGACGCACTACGAATGGATCTGCGCGTCGCAATACGATGCGGCCTCGCTGGTGCGCGATTACCCGTGGGTCGGGCGCTACTTCGAGGGGGAGCGGATGACCTACACCGACTTTGCGGCGCGGCCTTGGGACCTGCACCTGCCGCGCATCGAGGAGCTCAACCAACTCGATGCCGCGTCGGCGATCGAGCACGGCAGCATCAAGGACGTGCGCAACCTCTGCCTGTTCAAGCGAAGCGTGTTCGAGAAGATCGGCTACGCCGACGTGAACTTCTGGCCGGGCGGTTACTTCGAGGACAACGACTATTGCACGCGGGCGCGCATCGCCGGCATTCGCGCGTGCGGACTGCGCACCGCCTCCTACTTCCATTTCTGGAGCCGGACGATTCACCAGGGACCGAAGGGCGCGGAGCATCACCGGCAATTCCGCGCCAATGAACAATTTTACAAGACAAAGTGGGGCGGCTCTTTCGAGAAGGAGCAATGGAGCCTGCCGTTCGGCGGCCAGCCGCATCGCCTCTGCGACGGCGTTCAACTGCCGGCGACGAACGGGATCTTCTCGCGCGAAGACGAGCCGCGCATCATCGAGTATTGGGCGAAGGCCATATGAACAATCCCGACGATAAAACGAGCAGATTTAAGCGCGCTGTGAAAGCGGTCGGGCTACTGTTGTTTGCGGTGAATCTCGGGATGCTGATGCCAATGCACCGCGGTGAATGTCCTGTGTTCTCGATCGGGATGGAGCTTGGTATGTTGTTTACTTTTTTAATGCTGTGGCTGTCGCGCGTGTTTTAAATTTATGACAAACGAAGAATTGAAATCAAAATTGGAGACGGCCGAGGCTTGCGAACGGCAGCTTGCGCTGGGGATTGGACGGGATTGCAAAAGCACTCGGGTTCGACACGAATCAAATCCCGGCCACGGACGGGATCGAAGATTTAATCATCGCGATCCAAAGCCTGACTGAATCCTGCTTCGGGAAGCTCGGTTCCGATCTCCGTGACCACACTATCCCGCGCGATGTTAAGGGCGCGCTGTCGAAGGTGAAGTGTAAGATTACCCACGGGTGCCGCGTTTACTGGTATTTCAATGAGGACGCGGCGTTTTTCAAAAGGGAGAAAGTTTCCGCTCGACAATATGCCGGTTATTCCGGGCTGGTGGTGCTTGCGCCAGACGCGGAGTGCGGCGGCGGGGAGATTGATTTCGAGAAAGCCGTCCTCATCGTCGATCGTTATCCATGTGAGAAGTGCAGTCCCGAAGTGGACTACGTGGCATTCAAGCGATTCCTGGACAACGAAGACCTTGTCGAGGTCTTTTGGGATTAACGCGGCGGCGACTGGACGAACACCTTGTAGGTGCCGTCGATTTTCATGATGCAGACGGGTCTCTCGGTGGTGAACTTCACGCCGTCGGGCGTGACCTCGGTGCTGAGCGGCACGCCGGCGCAAAAACAGATGGCCATTTTTTCCTTGTCGGTCAGTTCCCCGACTTCCTTTGGCGCGCCGCTGATGCAGGCTTTGATGATTTTCCAAAGTTCCGCATCGACGGCCGCATTGATTGCGCCGCACATCCTGACGCTCTCGGCGGCCAGTTCCTCCGGCGACACCAACACCTTTTCGTAATCGAAGGGTTTGGGTATCGAGTGCATCGTTTTCACTTCTGGCGTGTGTTGCGCTCGATCACGTTGCCGTTGGCGTCGCGGACGATGACCGTCTTCGAGCCGTTGGCGTTGGCCTGCACTTCCTTTCGCCCTACGATGTTCCCGTTGGCGTCGCGCACGATGACGCCGGTGGCGGTCGATTGATCGCGCTCGATGACGTTGCCGTTGGCATCGCGTTTGATTTCATCCGCCAGCGAGACGGCGGCGCAGAGGGTGAGGATGGCAAGCAGGGTTTTCATGTCGTTTAGTATGTCAGCCGAATCGTCGCATTACCAGAGTCCGCGCGCCTCCATGAGCGCGACGGGATCGACCGGCGCGGGGGCCGGATGATAGGGAAAGAGATGCACGTGCGGGTCGCCAGCTTGCAGCGGGGTGGCATCCTGCGCGGCGATCGGGATGGCGTCGGAGCGCCGCGGCGACCAGTCGCCGGGCAGGGCGCGGAGCCATTCGCAATGTAGCGACGGCTCGCGCACGACGCGCATCACGATCACCGAGTCCATATCCAGTAGGAGACGGCCGCGAACCCGGCGAGCAGGAGAACCAGCGCAAGCCAGCAAACCACGCGCCGGCCGCGCGAACGGCGCGGGCGGAAATAAAAAAGGCTGCGCGCCTGTGCCTGGCGCAGTTCATAATCTTGTCTTGGTTTGTAGGTCATACGGTATTTGCCTCGGGTTTGTATTCGATCACCCACACCCACGGGTTTTCGATGAGCTGCAGCGGCTTGCCGCGATACGTCGGCTTGAGCAGCCCG